>Ga0256836_1001018_pt1 | contig 13174 bp, 16 predicted proteins | sample 4561380metaG_FD_185974 | JGI IMG/M metagenome (GOLD analysis project Ga0256836, IMG submission 185974) | Hydrothermal vent microbial communities from Guaymas Basin, Mexico - 4561-380 | ecosystem: Environmental > Aquatic > Marine > Hydrothermal vents | place: Mexico: Guaymas Basin | collected...
TCCCAAGCCACTCGTCGGTTGAGTCGTAGTCTCCTGTGGTAGCGGCGACCTTCAGGCCCAGCTTCTCCCACTCCTTGAACTCGCGGTACTTCTCCTCGGCGAGGGCCTTGAGGGGGACGAGGTAGACGGCTTTGCCCCCCTCGCGGAGAAGCTTGTCCATCATGACTATCTCGCTCACGAGAGTTTTTCCGCTCGCCGTTGGAATTGCCAGAACTAAGTTCCTGCCCTCCAGTACTCCGCTCCTCAGAGCTTCCGCCTGCGGGGGGTAGAGCTCTTCTATTCCCCTCTCTTTGATGATTGCCTTGAGCCTCTCGTCAACGGGAAGTTCATCAACCTTCATCTACCCTCAGCTCCACATCCCTTTGATCGGCGGTTTTATATGTCTATTGTCCTACACTAGGCGGGATGTGCGATGGCCGTAGAGGTACCCTATGTGCTCTTCAGAACGAGATCTGGGGTTTATGGGATAGACGGCTACTTCTACCCTGCCCTTGAGAGGGTTGAGCACAGGGCCGCCCTGCTGAGGAAGATGCCACCGAAACCTGTTCCCCGAGCCTACGGGGACTCCTACGTGACCCCAAGCAACGTGGGGAAAGTCCTCAGGGAGTTGGCCCTTGAGCTGTACGAACTCACCGGCAGAAGTTTTGATGAAAGGGGCCGACACATGAGACGCTGGAATATACTTCGCTTTCTGGGGATTCCTTCCGGCTACATTAAGAACCTGAAGCGGGACGAGGAACTGGCCGGGAGGGTGAGGCGGGCCCTGTTGGCCCTCTCAATAGTGGAACACGTCCTCGGGATAAAGGGCCCTGCCGATCTGGATGACCTTTTCGTTGAGCCCCTCGGATGGTCCGTTTTCAGGCTGGAGATAGTGAAAGGTAGACCCGTGGATCCAGTTTATTCACAGCTTTACGAAGACGACGCGGGTTTTAGAAGGGCCCTCCATGAAGTGTTGAAAAAAGAAGGGGGGTTATGATTTGGCGTAAAGCCAGCAGGCGACGTAGTGATCCTTCTCAACCTCCACCAGAGGAGGCTCCTCTTTCTTGCACCTGTCCATAACCCTGGGACACCTCGGGTGGAAGCGGCAGCCCTTCGGCGGGTTTATTGGGCTCGGAGGTTCTCCCTCTATCTTCATCCGCTTCCTCTTGAGTTCCTGCGCCAGTTCTGGATCGGGAACGGGAATCGCCGACAGGAGCATCTGGGTGTAGGGATGCAGTGGGTTCTCAAAGATCTTCTCCGCTGGACCGACTTCAACGAGCTTTCCGAGGTACATCACGCCCATGCGGTGGCTCATGTACTTGACGACACCGAGGTCGTGACTTATGAATAGGTATGTGAACCCGTACTTCTTCTGGAGATCTTTGAGCATGTTGAGTATGTTCGCCTGAACCGAGACGTCTAGGGCAGAGGTGGGCTCGTCGAGTACAATGAACTCTGGCTTGAGGGCCAAGAGCCTCGCGAGGGCTATTCTCTGCCTCTGTCCTCCGGAGAATTCGTGGGGATAGCGGTAAAGGTGCATCTCGTTGAGACCGACGCTCTCGAGCAGGTCTATAACGAACTCCTCCGGATCGTCAACAGGTATCCCGTGGAAGCGAACGGGTTCCATTATGATTTCAAAAACAGTCTGCCTGGGGTTCAGGGAGGAGTACGGATCCTGAAACATTATCTGGGCCCTCCTCCTGAAGGCCTTCATTTCCTCACCGCTCAGCTTGGTAACGTCCTTTCCGTCAAAGATTATCCTTCCCGACGTTGGTTCTATGAGCCTCAGGATTGTTCTTCCCGTTGTGGTCTTTCCACATCCGCTCTCGCCGACGAGCCCAAAGGTTTCACCTCTGTTTATCTCAAAACTTACTCCATCGACGGCCTTGACGTATCCTATGGTCCGGAAGAGCCCCCTGACGGGGAAGTACTTCTTAAGGTTTTCAACCTTGAGCAGGGGTTCCATCGCCATCACCTCAGTACAGGTGGCAGGCCACGAAGTGGCCCGGTTCGATCTCCTTCAGTTTTGGAACTTCTTTCCTGCAGATCTCGGTCGCGTAGGGACATCTCGGGTGAAAGCGGCAGCCCTTGGGCGGTGTTATCAGGTTTGGCACTGTTCCCGGTATGGCCTCAAGCCTCTCTATCTTCGCCAGCGGGTTTGGAACAGCCCTCAGCAGGCCCTTTGTGTACGGGTGGAGGGGATTCTTGAAGATCTGATCCACTGAGCCTATTTCCACGATCTTGCCGGCGTACATGACTGCAACGCGATCTGCCATCTCTGCGACAACTCCCATGTTGTGGGTGATTAGAATCACGGTCGTGTTGTACTCCTTCTTGAGCTTGTTCATGAGGTCGAGAATTTGGGCTTGGACTGTAACGTCAAGGGCAGTCGTGGGTTCATCCGCTATCAGGATCTTTGGATCGTTTGAAACCCCGATTCCAATAACAACGCGCTGTTTCATACCTCCGCTGAGCTCGTGAGGATAGTTTTTGACTCTGTTCTCTGGATCGGGGATGAGAACGCGCCTCAGTATGTCCACTGCCCTTCTGAATCCTTCTTTCCAGTCCTTCACGGTTCTGTGGACAACCATTGCCTCCGCTATTTGATAGCCGACGGTGTAGAGGGGATCCAGTGATGCATGTGGATCCTGAAAGATATACGCTATTTCCTTACCCCTTATCTCCCTGATCTCTTCCTCACTGAGCTTGAGCAGGTCAACTGTCGAGCCGTCTTCCCTGTGATAGATAACTTTCCCCCTCACGATCCTTCCTGGACTTTCTATGAGCTGGGTCAATGCCCTTGATGTCACGCTCTTTCCACAGCCTGTTTCACCGACTAGGGCAAAGGTTTCACCCCTATAAACATCAAATGAGACTCCCTCTATTGCCTTGACTATACCGGCGTAGGTGTAGAAGTGGACCGTGAGATCGCGAACTTCGAGAACGGGTTCAGGCATTCTCCCCACCCTCCTTCTCTTCCATCTGCTTCTGTTTCTTCACCTTGAACTCTATGCTCCGCCTCATCTTTGGGTCGAGGATGTCTCTGAGCGTGTCACCGAGGAGGTTCCATCCGAGGGCAACGAGCAGGATCATAAAGCCCGAGAACGTAACAAGCCACCATTTTTCGGGGAAGTACTGGGAGCCGTCGTAGACTATCCTGCCCCAGTCAGCTATCGGAGGTGTCGCACCGAGGCCGAGGAAGCTCAGGCCGGCCTCCATGAGGATAACGCTTCCAAAGTCGAGGGTTATGTAAACTAGAATCGGCCCGATGATGTTCGGCAGGATATGTTTGAACATTATCGTTCTGGAGCTCAGACCTATTGCCCTTGCCGCCTCAACGTAGAGCTTCTCCCTCTCCGTCAGCGTTGAACCTCTGGTTATCCTCGCATATGCCGGCCACCAGACTATGACCATTGCTAGTATGACCGCCAGCAGCTTTCCGAGGTTTCCTGCTTCCTGCGGTTTCAACGCGAATATCGTGAGGAACAGGTGCTCGAAGAACTTGTGGTTGCTGATGAAGGATTGAAGTCTCTCGGGCAGGACGGCCGAGAACGCTATAGCGAGGATCAACGCCGGGAAGGCCAGAAACATGTCGGTTATGCGCATTATGAGCTCGTCGACCTTTCCCCCATAATAGCCTGCTATAAGGCCGAGGATTATGCCAAGGGGCACTCCGAGGAGTATGACTATGATTGATATCACGAACGAGGTCCTTGCCCCGTAGAGGATCAGGCTCAGTAGGTCTCTGCCATAGTGGTCAGCACCAAGGGGGTAGGATATCGTCTTGTTGGAAAACGGTAGGTAAGCGTGGGAGCCCGGGGGTGCAAGGTAAGTCGACATATTCTCGAGGGCGGGGAAGTAGCGGTAGCTCCAGGGTGCGAGAGTTGGACCGAAGATGCCGAGGAGCACGAACATTAGCACGAGGACAAGGCCAATAACTCCCGGTGGGGAGCGGTTGAGTGCGTAGAGCATCAGTTTCCATTCTTCCATCTTCGAGCGGTTCTTATTCTTCCAGCCCTTTTTGAATAAGGATATGAAAGAACCTATTGCATCGACGAGCTTGTCCGCAAACCTGTCAAGAATCCCCTTCTTGTACTCTTCCTGTGCCATTTTATCACCACCTCAGTACCTCACCCTCGGGTCAACGACCGCGTACAGTATGTCCACTATTAGGTTGGTAGTCACGAAGATCAGGGCGAAGATGAAGGTTATGGCCACTACCGCTGGAAAGTCAAGGTTCCTTATGGCGTCGAGAACGTATGAGCCCATCCCCGGTAGGCCAAATACTGTCTCGGTTATTGGGGTTCCGCCGAGCAGCCCACCGAACTGGAGGCCGAGGACTGTGAGTATGGGCACGAGGGCGTTTTTCAGGGCGTGACGGTATATCCTGAGCTTTGGAACTCCCTTTGCCTTGAGGAAGGCCACGTAGTCACTGCTGAGTGCCTCAAGGAATGAGTTTCTGACGAACCTGGCAAGAACGCCTGAGCCTGAGAAACCAAGAGTAAGACCTGGAAGCCAGAGCCTGTTAAGGTGCTGGCTGAAGATCTTGAAATCTCCAGTGAGGAGCGCGTCTATCATGGGGATGTGGGTTATTTCATGGGCTGGAGGGGCAGGAAAACCGGCGAGTGTTATAACACGCCATTTGACGAAGAATATGTACATGAGCATGTAACCGAGCCAGAATATCGGCATGGAAACTCCGGTCAGGGCAAAAATCCTGACGAGGGTATCAACCCACGTGTTCCTCTTGAGGGCGGCCAGTATACCAAGGGGAAGACCTATTATCAGTATGAAGAAGAACGCCACCAACGTTAGCTCAAACGTCACCGGAAACCTCTTTCCAATATCATCAAACACGTAGTTTGACGTTCTTGGGTCAACGATCTTGTTCTTGGCGAGTCCGCTGATTAGAAACCAGTACTGCTCGTACCACGGGTCGTTCATATGGTACTGTTCCTTTATCTTCTGAATGGCCTGGGGGGTGGCCTTTTCTCCACCCGCCCATGCCCTTGCCGGATCGGCTGGAATGACGTAGGCGATGATAAACACAATGAGAGTAACTCCGATGATCGTTGGAATGAACGTAAGAAGCCTCCTCACAAGGAACTTCCTAAGGTTCGCCAACATCACTCACCTCTCTGGAGTTTGTTGTTCTCGATACTCGATAAGAGGGGAAAGAAAAGAAAGATATCATCCGGAAACGTTGATTTCGAGGCTCTTGAACTCTGTGGCACCATAGAGGAATGGTCCAACCCAGTTGTCCGAGTCAAGGTAGTCCGGAACCCATCCAACGATGTAGACGTCGTAGTCGCCGTGCTCTGTCTTGCTGAGGTAGGTCGGCCAGTTGTAGCTGTTTACCGTGACCTGGAATCCAAGCTGGCTCCAGACGTTCTGGAGGAGGGTCATTATATTCTCACGGGCGGTGTTGCCCTCGTTGTAGATGAGCTCGATCTTGTACTTGCTCGGGTCAACACCAGCCTCCTGGAGGAGTTGCTTGGCCTTGTTGACGTTGTAGGTGTACTTGATGATGCCCTCCTCCATGTAACCCGGCCACGGCTTGGGTATCGGGCCGTAGTTGGGCTCTAGGAGTCCATGATAGACGAGCTGCCTTATCTGATCGTACGGAACTGCATATGCGAGGGCCTGCCTGACCTTCGGGTCGTTGAAGGGCTCCTTCTGGGTGTTGAAGACGAGGAAGGTCAGTATTGGCTGGAGGATGTCGGTCTTGACAACTGAGTGGAAGCCGTTGAGCTCAAGCCCCTTCACGCTCTCCATCTTTTCAGGGGGTATGGCAACGACATCGGCGGTGCCAGTCTTGAACAGGTTGATCCTTGCCTGAGCGTCGTTGTTGATGACGTAGATAACGTACTTGTGGCCTGGGTTGCTGGTGGCGTTCCAGTAGTGCGGGTTGTACTCGAGGACTATGTAGCTGTTCTCCTGGTAGTCCTTGACGTAGAACGGTCCGGTTCCAACGGGCTTCTGGTGCATAAGCTGGTGGGTTGGGTCATCCTTACCAGACTGGAGATAGTTCCACCAGGCGCTTGGGTCATGGCCGTTGTTGCTGGCCTGCAGGGCCTCTTGGTACTTGTCGCCGAGGAGGTACTCCATCGGGACGACGCTGAGGAACGGGTCGGCCAGTATGCTCAGAACCGGAGCGTACGGGTTCGGAAGGACGAGCTTGAAGACACCTGCAGTCTCGCCGTTGTAGCCGAAGAACTGCTTGAGTTCGTCAAGTGAGTGAACCTCCTTAACCTGACCGTTGTACTCGGCAACGAGCGGGTTATCCTTGAGGTAGTTGTTGAATTCTTCCTCAGTCATGGCCTGGGAGTTGTTGACGTCCATGAAGCCGTCCACCATCCAGCTGACGCTGTGTCCAAGCCTCTCGACGCGGAGGAACGTGAAGGCAACGTCGGTTGCGTCTATCGGGTAGGTCTTGTCGTTCCAGGGGTCGTAGGCCTTAACACCGCCGCGGATGAGGAAGTACCACTCTGTGCCGTCCTCGTTGTGGGCCCAGGCAACTGCCAGGTCAGGGCTTACGGTCTCGGTGTTCTCCTTCCAGTAGGTAACGAGCGTGTCACCTATCTCGTGCCAGAGTTCCCATCCAAAGGTCTCGTACGTCATGGCCGGGTCAAAGCTCTCCGGCCAGCCGATGGTGGCTATAACGTAGGTATCGGGGCCATTCTTGTAGTCCTTGATACCGATCTCGACGGACGGAGCGTTCGAATCCTCGCTGAGGAGGTCGTAGCGCTCCGCGAGGGTCGGGTGGTAGTAGCGGCCCTTCACCCATTCCCAGTAGACGCGGAGCTGCTTGTTCTGACCGAGGATTACCTCTGGCACGAGCTTGTTTCCGAGCATGTAGAGGGCCTTGAATATCTCGGTTCTGATCTCGGGGTTGGTCTCGCGCCTCGCGGCTATAACGAGGGCATCAACGTGTTCATCACGGAAGAAGGCGGGGTCAATGGCACCGAATCCCTGACCCTGCTCCATCAGGGTCTTAACATCGGGAGTATTCTCGGTATCTACCTCGTACTGGATTTTTATGGTCTTCACGCCGCTTGGGATCTGGGCGGTTGGGTTCTCACCCTTCGGACCGACGATTATAACACTCTTGTCAGTCTCTATAACGTAGACCTTATCCATCTCGAGTATCTGGGGTGTCAATTTCGCTTGTGTGCTTGTGATAGTTGTGCTGGACGTTTGAGTCTGGCTTGGGCTCGAGCTCTGCGTTGGGCTTGAGCTCGTGCCGCCTCCGCCACCACCGATACAGCCGCTGGCCACGACTGAAAAAGCCACCAAAAACACTACCAAAACAGCCAGTACCTGGCTTTTGGTTCTCATTGGGTATCACCTCAGGGGTATCTGCACTATAAGTGTGCCTCATGACTATAATAAATCTTTCGATGCGCACATATGGATATAAGAGCCAGCACTTTGACACGGAGATGTATAGTGAATCATTGGTAAAAGCTGTGCTCCGTTGAGTTCTCTGCCTTCGCACTCCGGGAGCAAATTGCGAAAAGCTTAAATTACCCCCGAGACAAGAGAATACCGTAAAAACTCCACAGGTGATTTGATATGGTCAAGGCCTATGTTTTGTTGACTATTGAGATCGGAAAAGTTGAAAGCGTTATAGAGGCCCTGAAGCAGATACCCGGCGTCATCAAGGCGGATGCAGTCACAGGCCCCTATGACGCGATCGTTTACATTGAGGCAAACGACCTTGGAGAGCTAACCAGAAAGATACTCCACGACATACACAACATCGACGGTGTTATAGACACGACAACCGCAATAGTAGTGGAAATGGAAGAGGAGTGATTCAGCGCTTCTTCCGCTTGTGTTTCCTTACCTCTGCCCGTTTCCTTAGTTCACGTATCTTTTCGGCGATCATTTTGAGGCTCTTCACCTTTCCGTGCGGTGCCTCTATGACAAGAACACCCCTTGAGCGATACTCTTCCTCGAGGCCCGAGAGCCGGGGATTGAGCTTTGATGGATCCTTCTCCACTACCTTGAAACCGAGGGCAACTGCAGCATCCTCGATCTCCCTGAGGGTCGGAGACTTGATGGCAATGTTCTTTGGAACGCTCCTTCCGTACTTCTTGGAGAGCCTCGCGTCAAATTCGCTGGGCCACACTACGAACCGCGGCATTTCACCACCCAAACTTTTAAAATTTTGAAGCTTTAAAAACCATTGTGGTGAGGACGATGCTAAAATATGAAAAAATATCCAGGATAATCCCCCTCTTCCAGCCGGGCGATAGGGTTCTGGTTGAGTACACCTCAAACGTGCCGATCTCGAAGATACTGTGGCAGAGCATAACACACCATATCCTGAACGATGAAACCATCATAATCTTTGACTTTTACGGGATAGGGGACATAACCTTCAGGAACTACCTTCGATCGGCCGTTAGTGAGGAGTACAAAAAGCTCATTGAATCAAAGAAGAACATTTACCTGTTCAAAATAGGGCCCGGAGGGGCGAGCTACGGCAGGATCGTCGGCCAGGAGAAGGTCTACACGGACACCGAGAGTTTTCTCAAGGCTTACTATTCCATGGTTCACCGGGCCCTTAGCCTCCCCCGAAAGCCGAGGTACGCCGTTGTGTTCGGTCTGTCTGAGTACCTGTACTTTACCGGTTCCTCTGGACTGTTCAACCTCTTAAACGTCATAAGCACAATTCCCATAGAGGACTGGGTAACGGTGGTACCCCTCAACATCGATGCGATAGACGGGCGGCAGAGGGCAATACTCGAGGAGATATCTTCGTGGGTCATCAGAATAACCGAGGAAGGCTGCCGGATCATAAAAGGGGGTAAAGAGCGTGACGATACGAAGCGGTGACAGGGTTCTGCTCGTCGATAAGAGGGGAAAACGCTACCTCGTGAAGGTTGAGGAGAGGGAGTTCCACACCGACCTCGGAATCCTCAGGCTGGGTGAGCTCATAGGGAAGCCCTACGGGAGCAGGATAGAGAGCCACAGGGGAGAGACATTCGTGGCGCTCAAGCCCGACATCAACGACATAATAGCGAAGATGAGGCGCGGGCCCCAGATAGTCCATCCCAAAGACGCGGGCATAATCATAGCCTACGCAGGAATCTCACCGGGGGACACCGTTATAGAGGCCGGCGCTGGTAGTGGAGCTTTAACGATATTCCTCGCGAACGCCGTTGGGCCGCATGGCAGGGTCATAAGCTACGAGGTCAGGAAGGACTTCTACGAGATAGCGAAAAAGAACATCGAGCTTGCCGGCTTCTCCGAGAGAGTAACCCTCAAGAACAAAAACATCTACAACGGCATAGATGAGGAGAGCGTTGATCACATCGTTCTGGATTTGCCTCAGCCCGAGAACGTCCTCCCGTACGCGGTGGACGTTTTGAGGCCCGGGGGCTACTTCGTCGCCTACACCCCGTGTATGAACCAGGTTCACCGCTTCTTCCAGGCTTTGGAGGAGTACAGAGGGCACTTCATGAGGCCAAGGGTTGTGGAGGTTCTCGTAAGGGAACACGAGGTAAAGAGGGAATGCATGAGGCCGAAGACGACGATGCTCGCTCACACCGGCTACATAACATTCCTCAGGAAGCTGTAACGTCTTCTTTTTCACTGTTCTCCTCATAGGTTGCGTACGCAAGCAGTCCGAAGACTATGGTTCCTATCACCGCCTGGAGGGTTGGGTTCCCGGGAATTCTCCTGAGGGCCTCCAAGCTTCCGTAGAGCACGGGCCAGAAGATAAATATCGCGGTGAGGATTACGAAGATTTTGTAAAGTTCCCGCATCTTTCTTCCCCCTGCACTCATCACCCTCCTGCTTTTAACATTTACCGTTCCGGCATGCCCTTATTATCTGATCCGAACCTCTTTTCGTACAGTTCTTTAACTTCCCGGTAAAGTCCCCAGAGGTAGTCGCACTTCTCGGGAGTTTCCCCATGTTCAAGCTGAATTTTTGCAATAAGCGGAGCGTACTTCTCCAAATACTCCCTGCTGATCTTCAAAACGTCCTCGACGAACTCCTTGAGGGGAAGCTCAACAACACCCTTGTGCTTGCCCTTGAATTCCGGACAGTCGGTGTAAGATAGAAGCTCGTTATTGTAATATATCCGCAAACTGCTCTCATCCTCACATTTAAATAGATAATCACTGAAGTATATGAACAACGTTGTTCTATATTCGGCTTGTTTTTGTAGTACTGACTTCAATACGTTTAGGAGTTCTTGGAGTAACCCGTAGGGGTCCCCCGGCTGTCCGGTTAGTTTCCCACCTTCCCTGCTCCAGCATGTCCCGGCCAAAATTTGTCTGTTTACGATCAAAATAATTGGAAAGGGAAAGGCAGGCTCTGCTGTGTTAAAGGTTGAGATGTCTATGGTTATCTCAATATGGGTTCCCTTGAGAGTTATGGAATTGGCTAGATTTTTCATGTTTAGCTCACCCACCTACCAATTGTTGAGACGTACTTTGCAACTGCTGAACCTGCTTTGGGATAGGCTGTTTTCAGATAGTAACTGTTTCCTCCTTTCTCTTTCAGGAATACGAACTCCACAACATCAATTCCATCTTTTCTTATGCCGAGCTTTTTAAGATCGACTGTTAGTATAACTTTATCGTTACCGTTGAACTTACTTGCATAATCTGGATCCTTGAGAGCCTTGTTCACCACTTCCTTCAAAAACTCTACTAGCTCCTCCTCACTGTTAAAGACCTTCGGCAACTGCTTAACCTCACCGTTCACCATGATTTTCTGACCCAATAAACCAAGCACTAAAAAATTAGGTAATTATCTGAGAAGATCACACTTTTTAAGATTTTCATTTGTTTTCGCTGACCTTTAATTTCTCTTTCAGTGTCTTCCAGTCCTCTAAATCCTCTAAGTATTGCTTTAGATAAAGCTTATACTCATCCATTCTGTTGTATCCGTAGGCTTCTTGTCTGACTTCTTCAACGCGCTTGTAATGCCTCTCCAAGTACTCGCCAAAAACCCTCAAAACATCCTCCCCAAACTCGATTAACGGAACCTCAACAGTACCCTTATGCTTACCCTTATACTCCGGACAATCAGTCCCCTCAAGAAGACCATTATAATAATGGATTTTCACACTATCCCCAATCCTCTCAAAGAAAACCTCCGACTGTATTGCAAGTGAGGCATAAGATATTGGACTATTCTCAGCAACGTTGAAACCCATATCCTTGGCTAGTTCCCTTGACCTACTACAACAATGCTCTGATACTCCCGGCGTAATAATTTCCTCTAAGCCAAAGATTAAACCGTCAAGTACTATCAATGGGTCTGTGTAGGTTCCTTGGAGTTTTCCGCCCGCTGGAGTCCAGCACTCTCCAACTAGAACGTGATTGTCAAAAAGCAAAATAACGGGGAAAGGCCAGTAAACTTCAGCCCCCTCAAACCAGCCCAAACCAACCTCAAAGTAAATATGCTCGCCCTTAATTACAATCCTCTCCACGGGCATCACCCTTCTCCACTCAAGACAAACACCTCATCCTCAAAGCTCAAGACTCTGACTTAAACCTCTTCTCATACAACTCTTTCACTTCACTGTAGAGCCCCCAAAGGCTATCGTAATTATCAGGCTCTTCTCCATGCGCAAGCCTGATTTTCTCAATAACAGGAACGTACTTCTCCAAGTACTCCCTGCTGACTTTCAAGACATCCTCAACGAACTCTTTAAGAGGAACTTCAACAACACCCTTATGCTTACCCTTGAATTCCGGACAGTCAGTATACGAGAGAAGGTCGTTATAATAATGAATTTTTAAAGTGCTTCCCTCTGCTTCAAGGTAATAAATGCTGGATGGATTGGATGATGTGATGATTTCATAGGCAGGATTGCCTTCTTTAAGAGCAAATCCCATCCACATGGCTTCTTTTCTTGCAAAATTGGAAGTGCTTTCCTTTGGATTAAGAATCTGAATGCACGCTATAAGGAGCTCTTGTAAGAATCCATGGATGTTTGCGTTGGCTCCGTCTATTTTTCCTTTCCAGCATGCTCCTAGGAGTAAGTGCTCATCAACAGTAAAAATCAAAAAGAATGGGTGGGGGGAGGAAACGTACCTGCTCACGTCTATCTTAACGGTTAAGTGCTTCCCCTTCAGTGTAACCCACATTCTAACCACCTCACTGCCAGCCACCCCTGCCAGGAATAAACGTCTCAACCGCCCAGCCCTCCTTAGGATACACAGTCCTTAAGACAAACGCCCCATCTTCTAATTAAATCACATTTGCCTTCAAAAATTTCAATTCTTTTTTGTGCGACTCTTTGATTTCTTGGTACCATTTCCAGAGGACATCGTGATCATATGGTTCCTCCCCTCGCTCCATCATGATCTGTTCTATTATACTTGCATAGTTTTTGAGATATTCCCCTGAAATTCTGAGCACATCTTCGACAAATTCCGCAAATAGTAGTTCGATGGTGCCTTTTTGCTTCTCCTTGAATTCCGGACAGTCAGTTTCGTCAAGGAGTCTGTTGTAGTAATGCACATTCACGATATCCTTCGTTCTTTCGAGGAAAATGTAGACAGAGTCCGCTATGGATGTTGCAGAGTAAATTAGAGAGTCTTCTTCCACATGAAAGCCGTATTCCCTAACTGTGTCCCTCTTTACACCCACAAGCTCTCCTGGTTTTGCTCTCATAAAGAACCTGATGCTGTCAAGCAAGTCCTGCACAATCCCGTAAGGATCCCCGGGTGCTCCAGTCAGCTTTCCAGAACTCCATTTTTCCCAACACATGCCTACAATAACGTGGCCGTCCACCAACATAACAACAGGAAACGGATATGCTCCCCCGTAAAACTTCCTTAAATCCGCTTCTATATAGATGTGTTTGCTTGATAGTTTAAGTGTGTCCATATTATCGCCTCCATACCGATGGAAAATGAAATAGGTGGTCTATCCAGTTACTACCCATTCTCTGCTCCATTTCCGATATTCGAGAACTTTGTTGCCTCTTGTGGGATATGCTGTCTTAAGGTAGTAGTTGGAGGAGCCTTTTGCTTTTAGGAACACTAATTCGACTTCTTCGATTCCTTCTACATTTATTCCAAGCTTTTTAAGATCAACTGTCAGTACAACCTTCCCTCCACCATTGAACTTACTTGCATAATCTGGATCCTTGAGAGCCTTGTTCACCACTTCCTTCAAAAACTCCACCAGCTCCTCCTCGTTCCTGAATACCTTCGGCAAC
>Ga0256836_1001019_pt1 | contig 13153 bp, 11 predicted proteins | sample 4561380metaG_FD_185974 | JGI IMG/M metagenome (GOLD analysis project Ga0256836, IMG submission 185974) | Hydrothermal vent microbial communities from Guaymas Basin, Mexico - 4561-380 | ecosystem: Environmental > Aquatic > Marine > Hydrothermal vents | place: Mexico: Guaymas Basin | collected...
ACTATCATTAGAAAAGCATTAGCAGGTGAATCTATTCCTATCTATGGTGATGGTAAAAACATTAGAGACTGGTTATATGTACTTGATCACTGTAAAGGTATAGATTTGGTTTATCATACAGGTAAAGAAGCTAATGTATATAACATTGGTGGAAGAAATGAGAGAACTAACTTACAAATAGTAGATGCAATATGTAGTATACTAGATGAAAGAGTACCACCAAAAGCAACTATAAACAAAGAGAGCTATAAAGAGCTTATAACTTTCGTAGAAGATAGAGCAGGACATGATAGACGTTATGCTATAGATGCTACTAAACTAGAAAATGAACTTGGTTGGAAAGCTGATGAGAATTTTGATACAGGGATTGTTAAGACTGTGGATTGGTATTTGGGGAGATATCAAATATAATCTATGGTGAAAAAAAATATATCATATTCATTATTGGCCAATATTGTAAGACTCATTTTCGGATTAATATTATTTGTTTTTCTTGGAAAAATTTTGGAATTAGAAACATTTGGTAGTTATATATATATATTAACAATATCAGGTTTTTTTACAATGTTTATTGATTTTGGATTTAATTTAAGTTTGTTGAATGAAATTCCAAAACATAAAGACAAAGTTATGAATTATTTTTATGAAATAGCAATAGCAAAGAGTCTATTAGTATTTATAGGAATAGTTTTTATATCATTATTAATATATTTATTTGATTATACTGATAAAATTGTTTTTTATGAGTTTTTAATTGCAGCTATTATTCAATCGTTTTCAGTTTTTATTACAACAATTTTTAAAGCTTTGAATCGTTTTGATATAGATTTTTATTTTAGTTTAGGCAATAATATATTTCCATTATTTCTTGTATATATTTTTCATAATAATATCTCATTAGAAATATTAGGTCTAATTTATATTGGAACAAGGCTTATTAATTTAATCATTTTAGTTTTATATTTTTTTAAAAAACATAATAAAAAAATTTTAAAAATTATAGAAAGTCACCCAATATATTTGTTAAAGAAAAATTTTAAGTTTGCAATTCATATGGTTATCGGAGGCTTTTTTTTAACTATTGATATTCCAATCATGAAAGAAATTTTAGGTTATGAAGATGTGGCAATATATAGTGTTGGAATGAAATTCTTTGTAGTCTTAATGATGATAGGGGATGTTTTAAATAGTTCATTTATGCCACGTCTCGCTGAATTTATAGAAAAAGATAAAGAAAGCTTCACTTTAATGGTATATAAATTAAATAAACTAATGCTCTTTTTTGGTTTATGTTTTTCAGTATTAATAATTTTATTTGGCAAAGAAATTATACTATTAATATTTGGAGATAAGTTTATAGAACTTGTTGATTTATTGCCATATTTTTCTATCGCACTGTTTATTAGATATATTTCATTCCCATTTGGAACTTTATTAACATTGGCTGAAAAACAATCAAAAAGGGCATTTATAATGGTCATAGTATTTTTGATGCATATAGGTCTAAATATAATATTTCAATATTATTTTGGTGTAGTAGGAGCTCTTATTGCACTTATTATTTCTTTTTTGGTATTGATGTTTTTGAATATGTTAATTGTTTATAATCATTATAAAACGTTGTATATATTTAAAGGTGTATTATGAGATATGAACCTGTATATAATGTAGTAAAAGAGACAGGATTAGCTTATAGCACAGATAGTTTAATCCGTTACAACTCAACTGCTGGTGGATATATATCAATATTGTTGAAATTTTTATTTGATACAGGAAAAATAGATCATACTATTTCTTTTGAACGCTCAGGAATAAGGTTTTATCCTAAAATTATTTCTTCATTTAATGAATATAATAATATTGGATCTCTTTATCAGGAAATTGATATTATTCATTTTATAAAACAAAATCTGCATAATATTAAAGGTAAGATAGCAATAACTCTTTTGCCATGTCAGGTAAATATTATACGATCAATTGCAAAACAAAATAATATTGATATTATTATTATATCTTTAGTATGTTCTGCTCAAATGAAACTTGAATGTACTCAATCATATTTTGATTTAGAAAAAATAGATATTAAAGAAGTTTCTAATTTTAGGTATAGAGGTTTTGGTTGGCCAAAATATATTAATATTGAATATAAAAATGGAAAAATATTTCAAGAGAAAACTTTATGGAATGAAATGTTCCATTCATACCTTTTTCATGAAAAGAGATGTCTGAAATGTACAGATACATTTGGGATTAAAAGTGATATTGCTGTTTCTGATCCTTGGCTTGGAAAAATGATGAAGGAAGAAAGAATTGGACAAAGTATTGTTTATATTTTTTCTGATTTAGGTTTACAAATACATAAAGAGTTAAAACAAAGTAAATATATTTGCTATAAGATTCTTGAGAAGAATAAAGCAATTTCAAGTCAATATCATACAATGGAAAAAAAATATTATTTACGTAAGAGTAAATTATTACGTAAAATAATACGTTTATTAAATCAGCCATTATATAAATCGATAATTTTGTTAGATAAAAGACTACTTAAGATACATTCAAAGGTTATTAATAAAATAATTAGAGTGTACATAAAATTACAAAAAAAGGGGAATAAATGAGTAAAGAAAAAGTATTACTTATAAATTTGCATACATCTAATCATGGAGATGAGGCCGCAGGAAAAGCATTGTTGAATAACTTAGTAGATCAAGAAAAAATATTTTCAATTATATATAATAGTCGTTGTGGAGAAGGCATACCTAAATTTTCTCTTGATTTTAAAGAGTCTCTTTTATCTCATGCACCTACATTATATGAAAAAATAATGATTATTCTATCATTTTATATTCCAATAAAGTTTTTATATTTATTCCTTTCTAAAAATTTAAAGAGAGAATATAATTTAATTAAGAATCATGATAAAATTATTAGTATGCCTGGTGGAGCAAATTTAGGATTATATGCAGATTGGTTATATTTATGGAGATTGCATACTTCTTTAGCTCTTTCTAAAAAAACAGCAGTCTATTCTATCTCTATAGGAGCGTTTAAAGATAATTTTTTTAAACGAGTCACTAAAAGTGTTTTATCAAGGTTGGATTTTTTATCATTACGTGATGCACAAAGTTTTCGATATGCAGATGAAATGCAGCTTACATATGTTAAGTCTATTGATACTGCCTTTTTAGAACAACCTTTTATAAAAGATTTTAATTTAAAAGAATATGGTGTTGATTTTGATATTAATAATTATGTTGTGTTCGTTCCTAATAATTTAACTAAATGGCATCCAACTTTTAGATCGTATAAATCTGAATTACTAAAAAATTTTTATATTTCAATATTAAAGAGTATTATTGATCAAGGATTGAATATTGTTTTTTTACCACAATTATTTGGATGTGGTGATGACAAAACTTTTTTTGAAGAAATTTCACAAAATATAGAGAAAGATTTAAAAAATAAAATTTGCATAGTAGATGAGAAATTTTCATCAGATATACAACAAAATATTATAAGTCGTTCTTTATTTGTGATAGGTGCAAGGTATCATTCTATTATTTTTAGTATTAATAATAATAAACCCTTTATATGCTTGTCTTATGAAAATAAAATGAAAAATATGTTGGAAATCTTAGATTTCGAAAACTTATCTGTAGATTTAACTCAAATTGTTGTAAATGATAGCTTAAGAGATACATATTTATCAACTATTAAAGATTTAATTGAATATATAAGAAATAATCAAATAGTTATTTCTAATAATAAACCAGTTAGTATTGCTAAAGAGTGTTTTAAAACATTTCAACAGAAGTTTTAACAAGGTTAACAATTGAAGAAGTTTATCCTAAATTATGTTTTTATACTATTGGTTATATCACAAATAAATCCTTTTAATAGATATACTTTGTTCTTAGGATTACCTCTTCTTATATTATTAGTTTTTAAACATTCAAAAATAGAATCAGCAGGATTAAAAAAAGTAACTTATCTTTTTCTCATTTTATTTTTAGGTGCTTTTTCAGGTCTAATAAACTTAACAGAACATAATTTATATTTTACATTACGTGATATAATGTATTTTATACAAGCTCCTATTTTTATACTTATAGGTATATTACTTTATAAGGAAATAGACAATCTTAAACAGTTAGTAAAAATAATTATTATCTCTTCTACTGTTGTTTCAGTATATAAATTGTTTTCATTAATAGTTAATCCAAGTTTGATTTTTCATTTAGGTTTAGAAAGTAGATATTTATATGACTTATCGAATCCTAGTGCATTAATAGCTTTTACTCTTTTATATTATTTTTCTTTTTATAATATCCAACTTTTTAGTAGGAAAATAAAATTTTTACTTTATGTTATTTCTATTATTTCGATCATTGTATCTTTTTCGAGAACATTGTATATATTATTTTTATTAATTATTCTTTTAAAATATATTATGAATTCTAAAATAATTTTTAAAGCTTATTTTGCTTCTGTACTATTGGTTTTTTTCTTAATATTTGGAGGATCTTTATTTGAAAAAACAAGTAATTACAATCAAAGTAGTATTATAGATAAAATGAGCCATTCTTTAGAAGAAGCTGTGATACGAGAATATAAAACTTTAGTTGATATTAACAATAACTGGCGCGGCTTTGAAGCATACATGGGATTAAAAAAGTATTATACAGGAGATAATTATGAGCTTTTCTTTGGTCAAGGTTTTGGAAGTGTAGTAAAAACTCCTTCATGGATTTTTGGAAAACAAAAAGAAGGTTTGCATATTATTCCTATGTTTCATAATGGTTATATTACTATTTTATTGAAAACAGGTGTTGTAGGTTTACTTATTTATTTTTTATTTTTATTTATACTTTTACAATATGGATATTCGTTAGTAAAAATACATGATGAATCTAAATACATGAATGTAGCAGGCTCTCTTTTAATTTCTATTAGTTTTATATTGTTTTTTTATACATTGGTTATACATGGAGTTTATAGAACAACTGTCCCAATGTTACTCTTATTACCATTGGGAATTCTTTTACAATATTCAGCAAAAAATAATAAGGTCCTTCAAAAATGAAATCAGTAAAAGTTATATTATTGAATTATAATAATCCTTATCCAACTATAAAGTTGGTTGAATCACTTTTAAAACAAGAACAAGTTGATTTGTCTATAATAGTTGTAGATAATTGCTCTCCTGATAATTCCTATGTAATATTATCAAATGAACTAAATCAATATGAAAAAGTTCAAGTTCTAAAGTCTCTAAATAATGGTGGCTATGCTTCTGGTAATAATTTTGGCTTACATAATTTAGATAATATTAATGATAAAGATTATGTGGCAATTTTAAATAATGATCTAATAATTGAAGATAAATTATTATTCTCAAAGTTAATTGATGAACATTATAATACTCAAAATATTGGTTTTATTGCACCAGCACAAAAAGACTCTTTAGGTGATATTTATAGTCATTCAGCATGGCGTAAACCTTCTTTTTTTCAAGATCTAATGATGTCATTTTGGATATATAGAAAGTTTATAGTTGCAAATACATATAATCTAAATACAGATACAAAGAAAATACCTGTAGAAATATTACCTGGTTCATTCTTACTTACGACGTATAAGCATTTTAAAGATATTGAATTTTTTGATGAAGGAACTTTTCTATTTTTAGAAGAACGTATCTTGTATGATAAAACAGTGAGAAAGAATAAACAAAACTATCTATTAAAAGATGTTTTTTATTTACATGAAGGGTCATCAACAATCGATCAAGAATTATCAAACGTGTCTAAATATAAAATACTTTATGATAGTTTACTTTACTATACAAAGAAATATAGATCATATGGATATATGAAAAGTCTTATACTTTGGCCTTTTTTGAAATATTCGTTATTAGAACTACAAATTATTAATAAACTTAAAAAATTAAAGGCTAAATTTTGAGAATTTTTGTTTCAGCATATGCTTGTGAGCCATATAAAGGATCAGAACCAGGAATAGGATGGAGTTTTGTGAATGAAATGGCAAAATATCATGAAGTTCATGTTCTTACTCGAGCAAATAATCAAGAGAGTATTGAGAAGTGTGATATTTCAGATAATTTACATTTTCACTATTATGATCTTCCAAAGTCGATTGCATTTTGGAAAAAGGGAAGAAGGGGATATCAGCTTTATTACTATTTATGGCAAATATTTATCTACTTTAAATTTAAAAATTTTATAAATACAAATAACTTTGACATAGTACATCACCTTACTTTTGGAGCGAACTGGATGCCGTCACTTCTTATGATGACACAGCCAAAAACTATTTTTGGACCTGTGGGCAGTGAAGATATATATGAACCAATTTTAAAATCTTTACCTCTGAAAATTAGGTTAAAAGAAATGCTAAGAAGTGGAGTGAAATTTTTCTTTTATTATTTAGAACCTGTACGATGGTTGACGATAATAAATGCAGATAAAATACTGAATCATAGTTCTCAATATGCATCCTATAAATACCCTAAGTTTTTGAACTCAAAAGTTCAAAATCATGTACAAACAGGATTGAATACTAAAGAAGATGAATATAAAAATCTAGTTAGTATTTTAGAAAAAGATGAAGATGCAGGAGTTCGTCTTATTATTGCAAGTGAACTTATAGCATGGAAAGGAGTTCTGATATCAGCAAAAGTTTTTGCAAAATTAGCACAAAAACGAGATGATATCGAACTCATTATACTTGGAGAAGGTCCAGAAAAAAAAGCTATGCAAAAAATTTTTATATCATATGGTGTAGAAGAGAAGGTACAGTTTAAAGGTTTTGTCTCGAAAGAAGTTTTAATGCAAGAATTATATGAAGCAGATATTTTGCTTTATCCTGCTTATCACCATGGTTTAGCAACAATTATACTACAGTCTATGTATGCTTACTTACCAATAATTTCAATGTGTGGTGATATTATTAGTGATACGGTAAGAGATAAATGTGGCCTTGTTGGATGTGGGCAAACAATAGAGGAGATTGAAAATGATCTTCTATGCAAGACGGAAGAATTAATTATAAAAAAAGAGTTACGTACAAACTTTGCATTAAAAGGTCGAGAGTTAATTGAAAGTACATATGAATGGTCTAAACTTGTGCAGAGTATGTTGAAAGTTTATGATAATACAGTAAAGGTGAAAAATTAAAATGGTAGAAAAAGAGCTAACGGTTGCTATCTGTTTATATAATGCGGAAAAATATATTAAAGAAACGTTAGATAGTCTATTAAACCAGACTTTTCAAGAGTTTAAACTTTTGATTATTGATGACTGTTCGACTGACAATTCACTTTTTATTGTGGAAGAGTATTTAAAAAATGCAGATATAGAATATGAAATTGTTCGATTTGAAGAAAACAAAGGAACAGCATTTGGTCGCAATTATGCTTTAAATCATGTTCAAACACTACTTATGCTGTTTTTTGATGCTGATGATATTGCAAAACCAAACTTGCTAGAAAAACTTTACAATAAAATACAAAGTAATGAAAATATTATTGCAGTAAGTTGTTATTCTAAATATATAGATATGAAATCAAAGAAGATTGCTGGTGGTCAATATATAGGTCCAAAAACTAAAGAAGAGTTTTTTACTAAAGCAGAGGAGGGGAAGTTGATTTTTATGCTGCCTCCTACAATATTTAAACGAGAATATGCCATTAAAGCTGGTGGGTATAGACTTGAAGGTTTTGCTGAAGGTAAACCTAGGTATCAGGATTTGTCTGAAGATTTAGATATGTGGTCTAGAATGTCTGATTTTTATAAAGAAGGAAAAGTCATGTTGACTATTCCTGAAGTACTTTTTTATTATAGAAAAAATACATCTTCATTATCTGCTTCAAAAGATAGTTTAATTGCGATGCAAACAAAGATTAGATATATAAAAACCAATCTTAAAAGAAGACGTAAAGGAAAACAAGATCTTACATTTTTAGAGTATTTAGAAACTATTTCACTTTCAGAAAAAATAAAAAATTATTTTAAAGATAATTCTGCTTTTTATTATAGACAGGCAGGTTTTTTATATGTAAATAGGGCATATTTACAGTTTTTATATTATATGACTCTTTCTGTAATTTACAATCCACTTTATATTGTAGATAAATTTAAAAGTAATTTCAAGAGGAATAAATAATGCAGATAGATAGAGAATTTCTTTATGAGTTTTTTGCAATTTTAAATAAAAAGTATAATTATGCTGTTCTTCGTGGTTATGAAGAACTTCCTGATAACTTTAAGAGCCATGATATAGATATTTTAATTCCTAAGAATGAGTATAAGAGATTAAAAAAAGATATTAATCATTTGTTGCATCAGTTTAAGTTTCAATTGCTACTGGTTAATGAAAATGAAAGATTTCATACAATTGTAATTGCAAAGCGTATTAATAATGAATTACAGTTTCTCTATATTGACTTTTTTTTCAATTATAGTCTTTATGGTGTTGAGTTATTAGATGCGAATACTGTACTTAATAGAAGAGTATTTAATAAAAAAGTTTATCATGTTTTATTAATGGATGAGTTTCTGGAAAAATACTTAAATACATCTTTGTTAAATGTAAAATATCCAGAAAAATATAAATATATATATGAAGATATTTTCAATAATGAAAAGAAAAATGTCGAGAGCATTTTAAGTACTGTTTTTGATGACAATTCAATACAAATAGAAACCTTACAGCAAATAAATGGAAAGAAAATGCTTATAAAAGCTTTTATAGCGAATATACGAAATAAACCACTTCATCAGTTAAAGTTAAGTATATCTTTTGTCTTTTATTATCTAAAAGGAGTATTGTTTTCTAATGGCTTTTCTTTCAGTATGACAGGGCCAGATGGTTCAGGGAAGACAACTTTACTTACCGAACTAGAGCAAATCTTTTCAGAAGTTTATAGAGAAGTCAAACTTTATCACTTTAGACCAACAGTTATCCCTCGAATAGCAGAACTTTTTAAAAAGTCTGGTTTAAAAAAAGAGGTAGATGAAAACTACGATAAGCCTCATCGTGGTGGTAAAACAAGTAAGGCAAGTTCATGGTTTAGACTTTTTTATTATATACTGGATTATATAATAGGTTACTATAAGGTTGTCAAACCTGTTTTATTTAGAAGAGGTGTTGTTATATTTGATAGATACTATACTGATATCATTAGTGATAGTAAACGCTCACGTATCTATTTAAACTATAAAACAATTTTTATGTTACGAAAGTTAGTACCAAGTATGGATTACAATTTTATTATTTTTGTAGATCCTGAGAAGATTTTACAAAGAAAGCAAGAACTCACTAGAGAACAGATTGATGATATTTATGAAAAGCTCAATTATATTTGTAAAAACGATACTCAATATACTCCTATAACTAATGATAATGACCCACAAGAGGCTGTTAATGCTATACTTGATCATATTCTTGAAAAACAGGATATAAAATATAGAAAGTACTTTAAATAATGAAAAAGCTTTTTTATACTCTTTCGGGAAGCAACGGTGCATCATATATTATCAATACTTCTTCACTGAAAGATATACGAGAGTCTTTGAAATTTTATAAGGCTCGTACTTTCAAGCAAAAAGTACAGAAGAGTCTTTTTATTGCCTACGTGTTTCTTTTTAAAAATCAGTTAAAAAGTTTAGAGGAAGTAAACAAGTATTTAGAGTCATTGTCCTCTTGTAAGATAGACTTTCATCTCAGCAAAACATCTTCTGTTTTAGTCTCTCCTACACGAGATAAAGTGATAGTCCATCACCATGACTGTTTTTTTGAGAAGTTTGCATTTGGTAAAAGTTATGCCAATGTAAAAAGAGAAGCAGAAATCTATAAGCTTTTAGAGAGAGATTTTCACTATTTTGAAGTTTCAAAAATGTATGACAGAGTAGAAACGGGGGAGTATTGTAGTTTTAAGCTCAGTAGCATACGTAAATATATTCCAAACAAACAAGACCTTACCTTGGCTCTTGTGGAGTTTTTTTCAGTTACACTACAAAAAGATGTACTTTTAAAGGAGCAAATCGAATCTATTATCAAAACATGTAAAAATCATACTGAAATAGTTACAATTCTAAATACACTTAAAGAAGAGAAGGCTCACGCAACCATAGCTTTGGGTTTGGTTCATCGTGATTTTAAGCCTTGGAATATCAAAGATGACAAAGGTCTTTTGATTTTTGACTTTGAAGAAGCTATACAAAATGGTTTACCTTTAGAAGATATGTTTAACTACACTATAGACCCTGTTATACGCTATGAAGATACTATCAAAGTTGTAGAAAAGATCTTTGATGCGAAAATGATACAGGAGTATAGAAGGTACTTGAATCTTTTGGAGATTAATGTTGATTTTTTTGTTTTGTTAAATCTATATCTGGCTCAAAGAGTTCTCTTTTGGGAAGCAGTAGGTGAGATAGAAACATCAAAAGTCTATGCTGCGCTATTTAACTGTATCAATACAAGTGAGTTCTCTTATGAAAGATAAAAAAGTCATCTTCATTCATCTCTTAAACGACTATAGCGGTAGTCCAAAAGTGCTCTCACAAGTTATTAACGCAGTAAAAAAAGAGTATGATGTAGAACTCTTTACTGCTAAAAGTGATGATGGATTTTTATCGGATCTTGGAGTAAAACATCACTTCTTTTTTTATAAGCGCTTTGAAAATAAATACTTGACTCTTTTAATATTTATGCTCTCTCAAATGCATCTTTTTTTTAAACTGCAAAAGTATAAAAATGAAGATGTGCTTATCTATGTCAATACTCTTTTACCTTTTTGTGCAGGTCTTGCAGGAAAGTTTATGGGTAAGAATGTTTACTATCATATACATGAGACATCTATAACTCCTCTCTCTTTTAAACGCTTTTTAAGAAGTATGGTTTCTAAGACAGCCTCTAAAATCTTTTTTGTATCGAACTCTCTGATGGAGTTAGAATCATTTGATGCCAAAGAGCAGTCAGTCATCTATAATGCACTTCCAAAAGAGCTCGAAAAGATGGCACTTGATGTATCGTACAAGCATAAACACGATGGCTTTTTCTCTGTTTTGATGATCTGTTCTTTAAAGCAGTACAAAGGAGTAGATGAGTTCGTAAGCATAGCAAAGAAGCTTAAGCAAAATCAAAACATTCGCTTCACACTTTTACTCAATGCCGATAAGAGTGAGATAGACAACTATTTTAAAGACAAAGAGCTTCCATCAAACATCAACATCATCTCAAAACAAAAAGATGTTGTACCATTTTACAAAGAGGCAAGTCTAGTATTGAATCTCTCACGTATAGATGAGTGGGTGGAGACATTTGGTCTAACTGTTTTAGAAGCGATGGCTTTTGGTATTCCAGTTATTGTCCCTCCTGTCGGTGGTCCAGCAGAGATCGTAAGAGACACTAAGGATGGTTATCTTCTTTCATCTTACGATACCAAGAGGATTGCCAAAACTATTGAGCAGCTTGCAAGTGATGAAAAACTGTGTTTGCAACTCTCAAAAAATGCAAAACAACGAGCAGCAGATTTTAGCGAGGATGTGTTTGAAAAAAATATTTTACATATTTTTAGTTCTGATAACTAGTCTTTTACTTCTTTTTTTTACGGCAGGGTACTATCTTGATACAACACAAAAAGCAGTTAAGTCAGATATCTTGGTCTGTTTGGGAGGAGGAGAGAAGCTTGAGCGAATAAAAGCATCTTTGAGTCTTTATAAAAAAGGCTATATAGAGCAAAAGCTCATACTCATTACAGGAGGTACAAGTTTCACGCAGCAAGATCCTATGAGAGATGACAGAGTTCACTATATTGCGAGTCAGGACAAAAACATAAAGGTGCTTTATAAACCACTTCTGAAAAACACTGCTGAGGAGTTGTTGGATCTAAAAGCGTACATGCTTGAGAATGGTTTTGAAAAAGCCATAATTGTCTCAGATCCGCCTTGTAGCAGAAGAATAGGAATGTTTTTAAGTATTTTTGAGTTTCAAAAGGAAGGTTTAGAGGTCGTAGTTGTGGGTACAGAGGTAAAATGGTGGAACAAGTGGAACTATTACAAAAGTGCTATAGCCCTTAGACTAGTCATAAGTGAAATGGTGAAACTGCCTTATGACTATGTAAAGTATGCTGTATTAAAAAAGCTAGGACTGCTTGAAGCAGTTGAGCGCCTAGAAGATAGACTCGATGTTCGATCGAAGTTCTATCAGCTAATGAGAGAAAATATAAAGTAAAGGTAAATATCATGCAAAAGAAAGTAGCTATTATAGGGACAGTGGGACTTCCGTCAAAATATGGTGGGTTTGAGACTTTGACAGAGTATTTGACAAAATATCTTCACAAAGATTTAGATATCACTGTCTATTGCAGTGCCAAGAGTTATGATGAAAAACTGGACTCTTACAACAATGCCAAGTTGGAGTATATTAATCTCAATGCCAATGGTGTCCAAAGTATTCCCTACGATATTATCTCTATCTTTAAAGCTCTAAACTCTGCTGATACTCTTTTGATACTTGGTGTATCGGGTTGTGTTATTTTGCCATTTGTCAAGTTGTTTTCACGTAAAAAGATAGTTGTTAATATAGATGGGCTTGAGTGGAAACGTGCAAAGTGGAACAAGCAGGCCAAATTGTTTTTGAAATTTTCTGAAAAAATGGCTGTAAAATATGCGGACAAAGTAGTTACGGACAATAAGGTCATACAGGAGTATGTAGAGAGTGATTATGGTAAAGAGAGTGAGCTCATTGCCTATGGTGCAGACCATGTTGAACAACTCCCCTTGAGTGATGATATTTTAAAAGAGTACCCTTTTCTTGAGAAGAAGTATGCTTTTACAGTATGCCGCATTGAACCGGAAAACAACATTCATATGATCTTAGAAGCACTCTCTAAAAACAGTGCACTGCCGTATGTTATTATAGGTAACTGGAGTGTAAGTACGTATGGAGAAGAACTTAAGAAAAACTATGCACACTATGCTCATTTACATCTTTTAGATCCTATTTATGATCAAGAAAAACTTAACCAGATACGTTCAAATGCTCATGTCTATATACATGGGCACAGTGCCGGTGGTACCAACCCATCTTTGGTAGAAGCCATGGCATTGGGACTTGCAGTTGTGGC
>Ga0256836_1001020_pt1 | contig 13146 bp, 8 predicted proteins | sample 4561380metaG_FD_185974 | JGI IMG/M metagenome (GOLD analysis project Ga0256836, IMG submission 185974) | Hydrothermal vent microbial communities from Guaymas Basin, Mexico - 4561-380 | ecosystem: Environmental > Aquatic > Marine > Hydrothermal vents | place: Mexico: Guaymas Basin | collected...
GTTTGTTTTTTTACAATTCTTTTTGTGAAGATTTTTAAAACCATTTCGATTAAAAAAGATATTAAAAAAGCGCCAATTAAGTAAATTATAATTTTTTCGTTTTTGCTGGAATAGTAATAAATACTAACTATGCTAATAAAACTCATTAATAAAAAGGCTAAAAAAATTAAAAATTTGTTTGCTTTGGTTTGATTTGTTAATTTTAAATGACCTAAATGCACGAGGGCTTGAATTATTAAGACGTTTAAAGCAGCAACTGTCGTGATTTCGTTTAAGTTTAAAAATATAATCATTGGAATAATTAAAATAGCCGAAATTATTAATCCTTCATATGAATGCCAAACGTTATATTCGTAAATTGCTGGTAATTCTCCTTTTTTTGCTAGTGTATAGCTAATTTCGGTTGCTGCATATAAAGTAGCGTTTATAGCGGTAGTAGCGGATATAAGAGCTACTATAGCCATTATTTTAAAACCGATTTCTCCAAAAATCGGCTTTGCGGCAACTGCAAGCGCGTAATCTTTTGCTTTTATTATTTCTTCTAAAGGTAAGTTTCCAATTACGGCAATGCTTATACTTACGTAAAGTAATGTAACTATTCCAATTGCAATGAACATTGCTTTAATTATTGTTTTTTGGGGATTTTCCATGTCTTCTATAGTGTTTGTAATTACGCTATATCCTTGATAAGCAAAAAAGGTTAAGGCTACGGCAAAAAAAATATTTATAGGATTTGGGGAGTCTTTTAAAAGATATTGAGGGTTTATGTTTATTAGGGCTACTATTGTAAAAATGATAAGAGCAATGAGTTTAATTGCTACTATTATATTTTCGCTTTTTGCAACTATTGAAGCTCCAAATAAATTGATAATAGTAAAAAACAAAATTACTCCGATTGCAAATAAATTTATGATAAAGGTAGAGTTATATCCAAAAAGTCTTGCTCCATATTCTCCAAAACTTTTTGCTACCGCCGCAAGCGTAATTAATTGAGCAAAATAAAATAATACGCTAAGAGCTCCTGAGAAGCTATTTTCTCCATATTCTTGAACAAGATATTCTATGATTCCTCCTCTACTTGGAAATCGTAGAGCAAGCTTGGCAAGAGAATATCCGCTAAGAAGTGCTATGATTCCTCCAATTATAAAAGATATCCATACTAAATTTCCAGCAATGCTTCCAGCAAGTCCAATTACTATAAAAATTCCAACTCCTACCATGCATCCAATACCAAGCATTGCAGCAGAGAAGGTATTAAATGCTTTTTTTTCCATTTTATCCCTTTAGTTTTAAATAAAACATATAAAATATTCCGGCTAAAATTCCTCCAAATATTCCGGCTAAAATATCATCGCCCATAACGCCTAAAGCTCCTTTTGCTTTTTTATCGATTTTGCCAATAATTGATGGTTTCCATATGTCTAAAATTCTAAAAGCTAAAAACGCAAAAAAAAGTTTTATTAGTGTATCTTGTTTTAAATTGCCAAGTAGTCCTATTGTAATTAATACTCCAGCTATTTCATCTATTACTATTCTTTTATCGTCGTGAATGTTGTAAATTTTTTCGTATTCTTCAACAAATTTAAATCCAATTATGCTAAAGAGTATAGCAATTAACATTATGGTTAAATTTGGATTTGGAAAGTATAAAATTACGAAATAAGCAATAATTACTCCAACTATGCTCCCCCATGTGCCAGGAGCTTTTGGTAAGAGCCCAGAAAAAAAACCTGTTATTAAAAACCATTTGAATTTATTAAATTTTTCCATTATTTTCTCCTATGTAAGTGAACTTGTTTGATATAGTTTCATTAAGGCAATATAAAAATCTTCTTCGCTACTTTCTTCGATTAAACCTTTATTTGGTGAAATATCATAATATAGTTTTTGTAAGTTTTTAAATCTATTTGGAAACATATGAGCTAAATATTTTGCACTTATTTCTTTTCTCATTAAGATTGTTGGAGGCATAAGACCGGTTTTTATAAGTTCAAATATTGAATCGCTATGATAGCTTATGTGATGATGGCTTCCGTGAGGACAAGAATTTATACTAACTATTGTTTTACATTGTTCGCAATATACGTATTCGGTAATGGTTTCTACTTCTATTTCTAAATCCATGCTATCAAAAATGCTTTTTAAATGATCGGCTTCGTAATATATTCCTAATCCTTTGTGGGTTTGACCTATTATAAATTTATTGCATCCAAAATTTTTTGCAATCATCGCATCTAAAATAGCTTCGTTTACTCCTGAAAAAATGTATGTATTTAAGAGGGGTACGATTACTATTTTATCTTTTTGAAAATAATTTTCTACTAAGTATTTTAGGGCTTCATATCTTAATTTATAAGGTATTTCGTCTTCTTGAATGTTTTTTATTAAAAAAATTACAAGCAAGTCGTTTTTTTCAATTGCGCCTCTCATGATTCTTTCATGCACTCTATGAATTGGTTTTGCGTGCATTGTCATTCCAACTATATTTTTTAAATTTTTCGTTTTTTCTTTTACAAAGTCAAGTTGTTTTTTTATGCCTGTATCTTCGACCCAAAATTCTCCTGCTATTGCAAATTTTCCAAGTCTTTTTAGTGTTTTTTTAACTTGTGGATAATTTTTGCTATCGGTTGTTCCATAAATAGTTTTTATCCTTTCAAAAGGATCAATTTCAAAGATTTCTTCTACATTTACTTCTCCAACCTTTTTACCTTCAAAGAATAGTTCTATTTTTTTTGGATTGCTTTTTAAAACTTCTTCGTTTCTTTTTCCAGCAGGAGCTAAAATGAATGAAAAGGGAATAGGTTTATTTTTGTATTTTTTTTGAGTGTCGGCTATTTTTGCTTCTTTTTGATTCATAAGTTTATCAATTGGGCTAAGTAATCCTGCCTGAACCATACTTAATGTAATCCAAGCTTCTTTGTCGATAAAAATTTTATTTTTGCTTGAAGATGCCATATTTTTTCCTTTTTTCCCATAAGCTTTTTCTACTAATTCCAAGTTTTTTGCTAAGCTCCGTATCAGGAAATTTGTGTTGATGAGTTTGAATAATGAATTTGATGTATTCTTCAATAGTTAAGATTTCATCTTCAAAAAAGCTTTTTGTAGTGGCTTCAAATTCTATGAACTTAAAGTCGGATTCGTAATTTTTTGGGAGTAGAATAATAGTTTTGTATTTAGAGAGAAATTCTAAAATGTTTTTATCTTTTACTTTTTCAAAATTTAAGCACAAATACACTTTATTTGGGCTAAATTCTTTCTTTGAAAAGTTTTGAAGGTCAATTATTTCAATTGGCATATTTTCTTTTTTTGATATTTCGTAGGCAAATTTTTCTATTGTTTTGTTTGGATGAGATTTTATAAAAATTGGGAAAGAATATTTTGGAATTTCAAGTTCTATGTCCCTAAATACAAAATTTAAGAAGTTTTCAAGGGATTTTACTTTTTCTTTTAAAGAATAATATTCTTGTAAATGAAGAATTTTTCTTATTAGTTCTTCAATCGTAAATGGTTTTTGTAAATAATCATCTGCTCCAAGTTTTATTGGTTGAGTTACGCTTGAATAAGTTACGAATGGGGCAAGAAGAATAATGATTTTTTCTTTTTTTTCTTCTATTAATTGATTTAAGTTTCCTTGGAGATTAGTATTTATTAAAAAAACGTCTGCTTCTTTATCTAAAACTTCGGAATATGAGCCATATATTTCGCAATTTGCCTTTAGTTTTTCTGTTAAATTGTTTTGAATGCTTTGAGCAAGATATATTTCATTTTCTACTATGATAATCTTCATACCAATCCTTATATTTTAAATTTGCTGTGCTAATTACCGCTATTCCTTCACCTCTTCCAATAAATCCCATCTTTTCGTTGGTCGTGGCTTTTACGTTTACCGGAGCATTTAATAATTTTGAGAGATTTTTTTGAATTTTTGTTTTGTAGTCTTTTAGTTTTGGTTTTTCGGCTATAATTGAAATGTCAGCGTTTATTATCTCATATCCTGTTTTTGTCAAAAGATTTTTAACATATTCAAGAAGTTTTGTTGAATCTATGTTTTTATATTTTTCATCGATATCTGGAAAAAATTCTCCAATATCTCCAAATCCGGCAGCTCCCAAAAGAGCGTCTATTAAGCTATGAATTACTACATCCCCATCGCTATGTGCTTTTAATCCATAATCTACATCAATTTCAACTCCTCCAAGAATCATTTTTTTATTTTTTTCAAATTTATGAGTATCGTATCCGTTACCGGTTAAAATTATATTTGAAGGTTTTTTTAGACAAGGTAAGTTTAAATCTTTAAAGTAGGTAATTTTTTTACTTTCCTCACTTCCTAATATATATGTAATTTTGCCGTTTATGGCTTCAATTGCCGCTCTTTCATCGGTAAAGAGTTGATTTGTTTTTAGAGCTTTTTTTAGAATGGAAGTTTTGCTAAGTTGAGGAGTTTGGATAAGTCTTACTTTATCTCTATTAATTGTTTTGTTTTCGTAAACTACTGTATCGACGGGTTTTAAAAATGGAGCTATACAATCGTAATCTTTAATGTTTTGAATTAAGTTTAATATAATCTCTTTTGGAACACAAGGTCTTGCTACATCCGTTATCATAACGTATTTGGTATTTACTCTTTCAAGAGCGTTAATTAAGCTAAGTTGTCTTTCTTTGTCTCCTTTTACTATTTCGTAATTGCTTATTTTTTCATAAATCTTTTTTTCTTCTGGATTTGCTGTAATTATGGTTTTTTTAAAAGGATAAAAGGAATTTAATCTATCGGCTACAAATTGCCAAAGGGGTTTATTTTCTATTCTTATCCACTGTTTTTTTACTTCGTAATTAAATCTTGTGGAATTTCCGGCACTTAAGATTATTAAAGTTACATCCAAAATGTTTCCTTTTGTAAAAGTGTTACGATATTATACAAAAAAATGTTACTAATTTACATAAAAGTTTATTAAACGTATTTGTTTAATGGCATATAATTTTGAAAAAGCATTATTTAAGCTTTGTTTAAGCTTTTCTGGTTATATTCTGATAAACTTTTTTTAAAGGAAATAAATGAGAAAAGAATGGATTAAAAAAAGAAAAGATAAAGTTAAAACTCAAATGTATTATGCTAAAAAGGGAATTATTACCGAAGAAATAGAATATGTGGCAAAAAAGGAAAATCTTGATGCTGAATTTTTAAGAAAAGAAGTAGCACGAGGAAGATGTATTATTCCAGCAAATATAAATCATACTCATCTTGAACCAATGGCGATAGGAAGAGTTACAAAGACTAAAGTAAATGCAAATATTGGCGCAAGTGCTTTGGCAAGCAATGTAGAAGAAGAAGTAAAAAAACTTAAAACCGCTATAAAATATGGAGCTGATACGGTAATGGATTTAAGCGCTGGAGCAAAAAATATGGATGAAATTAGAGAAGCTATAATTAAAGCAAGTTCTGTGCCAATTGGAACAGTTCCTATGTATCAGATAATAGATGAAATAGGAGATGTGGAAAAATTAACATATGATGATATTTTAAGGGTTCTTGAAAAACAAGCAAAACAAGGAGTTAGTTATTTTACCATTCATGCGGGATTACTTCTTAGACATATGCCGTTAGTTGCAAAAAGAAAAATGGGGATTGTCTCAAGAGGAGGAAGTTTAACAGCAAGTTGGATGCTAAAACATCATAAAGAAAATCCGTTTTATACGATTTTTGATGAGATACTTGAAATTTGTAGAGAATATGATGTATCTTTGAGTCTTGGAGATTCTTTAAGACCTGGGTGTTTGTATGATGCAAGCGATAAGGCTCAACTTGAAGAATTGAAAGTTCTTGGAGAATTAACTCTTAGAGCTTGGGATAAAGACGTTCAAGTAATGATAGAAGGTCCTGGACATGTGCCAATCAATGAGATTGAAAGAAATGTAAAATTAGAACAAGTATATTGTCATGAAGCTCCTTTTTATGTATTGGGTCCGCTTGTGCTTGATATTGGAGCTGGATATGATCATATAGGAAGCGCAATTGGTGCGGCTATGGCTGCTTGGTATGGTGTTAGTATGTTATGTTATGTTACGCCAAAAGAGCATTTGGGATTACCAAACGAGCAAGACGTAAGAGAAGGAATGATGGCTTATAAAATTGCGGCTCATGCTGCAGATATTGCAAGAAAGATTCCTGGAGCAAGACGTAGAGATGATGAAATGAGCGATGCAAGATATCATTTTGATTGGAATCGTCAATTTGAACTTGCCCTTGATCCAGAAAGAGCAAGAGAGTATCACGATGAAACTTTACCGCAAGAAGTTTTTAAAGAAGCTGAATTTTGTTCTATGTGCGGTCCAAAATTTTGTTCTTATAAAGTAACTCAGGAAAGTTTAGCAAACTTTGATTGGGAGGAATTTAAAAAAGAAGCTATTAAAAAAATGAAAAAATAACATTTAATGAAGTGGTTTGAAAAACGAAATTTTTAAAGGTTTAAAACTTTTAAGAAATTTTTAAAATGTATTGACAAAAACAAAAAAAAGTAATATAAAGCAAAAAAACTAAGGAGTTAAAGTGAAAGAAAAAATTAAAGAAGCGTTAAAAAATGTAATTTATCCTGGCTTTAAAAAAAGCGTAGTCGATTTTGGTTTTGTAAAAGATATAGAAATTAGCGAAGATGGAAAAAAAGCGATTATTACTTATCAAATTCCTTCAACAGATGATGAAGTGGCTCAAAGATTAAACGATACTACGATTGATGAATTAAGAAAAATTGGGATTGAGGCTAATGTTAATATTATTAGACCTAAAAAGCCAAGAGAGACAAGTTCTAGGGGCGTTAATAAGATGCCTACAGTTAAAAGTTTTGTAATGGTAAGTTCTGGAAAAGGAGGAGTAGGAAAATCTACAACAGCTGTAAATTTGGCTCTTGCTTTGGCAAAAGAAGGTAAGAAAGTAGGAATTCTTGATGGAGATATTTACGGACCAAATGTAGCAAGAATGCTTGGAATGCAAGATAGAAAGCCTGAAGTTGTTGGAAATAAAGTAAAACCTTTTGAAAATTATGGAATAAAATTTATGTCTATGGCAAATTTATTGCCAGAAGGTAAGGCTTTAATGTGGAGAGGCGCTATGCTTGTAAAAGCGCTTCAGCAATTTATGGAAGATGTTGATTGGGGTGAACTTGATATTTTAGTAATTGACATGCCTCCTGGAACTGGTGACGCTCAAATGACAATGGCGCAACAAGTGCCGGTAACAGCTGGAGTTGCCGTAACTACTCCTCAAACTGTTGCAGTAGATGATGCAAAAAGAAGTCTTGATATGTTTAAACAACTTCATATTCCAATTGCTGGAATTATTGAAAATATGAGCGGATTTATTTGTCCAAATTGCGGAATAGAATATGATATTTTCGGAAAAGGGGCCGCTTCAACTCTTGCTAAAGAATATAATACGAAAGTTTTAGCTCAAATTCCAATTGAACCTGAAATTAGAGAAGGCGGAGATATTGGAAAACCAATTGTTATATCAAAACCTGATAGCGAAAGCGCAAAAAGATTTAAAAAAGCAGCAAAAGAGCTTATTGAATTTATAGATTATGTGCTGGCTGAAGATTTATCCGGCAATGAAATGATACAGCCAGTTTATGGAGTAAATGGCGCACCGAGTGCGTGTAGTGTAAGATAAGGGGATTATTCCCCAAATTCTATTATTTTAAGAGTAGAGTTAATATAATCTTTATTTGGCGGAATAATTTTTTTCATTTTTAAATAGCTATTTTTTTCTACGATATTTTTTAAAAATTCATAGTCGTATTTTGGAGAATTTATTGTAGCAAATAAAATTCCTCCTTCTTTTAGATGTTTAGTAGTTTTTTTAATTAGTTTTTCATAATCTTTGTTTATGTCAAATCCTCCTTTTTGAAAACTTGGAGGGTCTATAATAATTATGTCATAAAGTAATTTTTTGTAGTTTGATTTTAAAGCGTTATGTTGAAGAAACGAGATGTTTTTGGTGGATAAATTATTAATTTGATGGTTTATTAACCCAGTTTTTAATACGCTTTTATTCATGTCTATATTTACTATTCGTTTTGCTCCTCCTCTTCTTGAAAACATGGAAAAACCGCAAGTGTAGCTAAAAAGATTTAAAATCGTTTTGTTCTTGCTAATTTGCTCTATATAACTTCTAAGAGGTTTTATGTCTCCAAAATATCCTATGTTTTGGTTAAAGAGATTTAGTTTGAATTTTATTTTATTTTCTATTGCAAAGATTTTATTTGGAATTTTTCCAACTATTGCAAGTGTTTCGTTTTTGTATCTTCTTTTTAAAATTATGTTTTTGTGGTGAGTTTTGGAAATGTAATTTTTTAGATAATTGATAAAAGGAGTTTCTTCTTTTTTTTCATAAAATTCGATTAAAATACTATCTTCTATACTATCAATTGTTAAAAAAGGATAAGTTTTTTCTCCTCTTCCATGATATAATCTTTTAAATTCTTGTGAAGTGTATGGTTTTAAATTTAGCAACTATCTTCCTTTTTGAGTATTATTATAAAAAAAATTAAGGGTAAAAATGTATAAAATTAAATTAAAGCAAGGAAACGTTGTATTGGAAGATGCTGATTTTATAGTAAATCCTTCAAATACTTCTCTTTTGCTTGGAAGTGGCGTATCTCATGCTTTTAGGATGCATTGCGGAAATGAACTTCAAAAAGAGATGAAAAAATACGCGCCGATTAAGAAAAATGAAGTCGTAATTACTCCTTCTTTTGCCGATAATTTTAAGTATGCTTTACATGTAGCGATTATGGATTATAGTGTTAGCAATCCTTTTCCAACATACGATGATATAAAAAAGGCTTTAGAAAACATTGAAAAAATCATTAAAAAATATGCTCCTTGCAAAATGGCTATTCCTCTTATGGGAACTGGGGTTGGTGGTCTTGATAAAGAGAAAGTTGCTAAAATTTATAAAGATTTTTTTAAAAGGAAGGTCGATTTTGATTGCGAAGTAATTATTTATGGATATTCCAAGGAAGATTACGAATTATTAAAAAAAGTTTTTAAAAGAAACGTTCTTAAAATTTTTACGACTTCTCGTCAAATTAGGACGTGGCTTGAAAATAAAGATAACCAATTTATCGATAAACATTATACTCTTGGAGAGTTTTTACAAAAAATTATTATAGTAGATGGTAAAAAATTTATTGATAAAGATTTGAGGAAAAAGTATCTTTTTGAGGCGATTAAAGAAGTAGATGTGGAGAAATTGGGGATTAATAAAGATTTTTTATATTTTTTTGACGATAGTGAATTTATATTTGATTTTTTTAATGAATTATTTTTAGAAAAAGTGGATATCAATACCGTGAAGCTAAACGATGTTTATCTTGATTATGATGAACATTTAACTATCCTTGAAGAAATTTTAAAAAATTATAAATCTTTGCTTGAGAGAGATGGATATATTGATAAGTTTTTAATAGAAGATTTTAGAATAAATGAAGGATTGTTGGAAGATATCGATAAAATAGAAATGAGGCTTGATGGATATTTAAGTCGTTTTGATATTGAAGTGTTAAGTAAAATTAATAAAGATGTTTATATAACTTTTGAAACCGATAAATTTAATTTGCCGCTTCTTGAAAAATCTTTAAAATTAAAATTAAAGTCTAATATGGTTTATGAATATAAGCTAAAAGGAGATGTAAGAGAAATTAGAAAAATACAAAATGAGCCTGAAATAGAAGTGGGGTATGTAAGTGATAGGATTAATCAAATAAATTATGTTTTTGCAAAAATAATGGAGTTTTATAAAAGCGGGATAAAACCAGAAAAAATTGCCGTAATTTTGCCTGATGAAGAATTTAGCGAATTTTTAAAACTTTTTGATGAGAAGAAAAATTTAAATTTTGCAATGGGAGAGAGTTTTACGAAAAGTAATCTTTATATAAAATTAAAATCTATCTTTGAATATTTAAGCGGTGATGAAGAGGCTTTGGGTAAATGCGAAGATTTAATTAATGAATTTGAAGAGCTTGATTTAATTGAATTTATAAAAAAAATTGCTAGCAATAAAGAATTAAGGGTTATTGAGGAGGAGCTTTTTAAAATAGAAAAATTTAGGGAATTTTTTAAAGAAAAAAAAGAGTTTTTATATTTTATTTTAGAAAGATTAAAAAGGCTTAAATTTGATGATGTTTATAGTGGGCTTGTAACTTGTATGGGAGTGCTTGAGAGTAGAGGAATGGAGTTTGATGGAGTTATTATTTTGGATTTTAACGAAGGGATAGTTCCAAATGTAAGTGATAGCGATTTGTTTTTAAATACTTTTGTTAGACAAAAATCCTCTCTTCCAACGAGAATGGATAAAGAAAATCTTCAAAAACATTATTATTATCAGCTTATAAAAAAAGCAAAGAGAGTAGCTATCTCTTTTACTAACAATGAAGAGAATTCACCAAGTAGATTTTTATATGATTTGATGCCCGAGCTAAAAAACTTAGTAAATATAGATGAAAAATATAAAACCGTAATAGAGTTTAAAAAAGAAAAAGAAATTGCAAAATATGATGAAAAATTTAAAGTTAAATTTCCTTTGTATCCTACTTATCTTAAAATGCTAATGGAATGTCCAAAAAAATATTATTTTAATAAGATTTTGGAAATTGTAAATGAAGAAGAGGATGAAGATGAGTTTTTTGGAAATATTTTTCATGAATCAATGAAAGAAGTTATAAAAAATAAGGATAGAATTAGTAGTATTGATGATTATTATTCTTTTTTGATTGGTGAAATAACAAAAAGAATTTCGGATAAAAAATTACTTTTTGATGTATTTGTTAAATGGGATGAGAAGATAAGAGAATTTACGAAAAAAGATTTTGAAGAGATGAAATATTCAAAAACTTTGCCTGAAAAGACTATTAAATTTAATTACCAAGGATTTGAGCTTATGGCAAGAGTTGATAGGATTGATTTAAAAGAAAATGAAGTCGTTTTAATTGATTATAAAACTTCAAAAACTATAAAAGATGATGAAAAATATCCTTATGAACTACAAACCACTTTTTATTATTTATGGGCAAAGGAAAATTTTAAAGATAAAAAAATAAAAGTTGTAATTTGGGATATTTATAATAAAGAACTCGTTGATGCTAACATTAAAGTTGAAATTTTAAATAAAGTTCTTAAAAATTTGCCAACCTCTACAAAAGAAGCCGAGGATATAGTATATGAGGTAGAGGGTAAGGAAAAAATAAAAAAAGCAAGTGATATATGTAGATATTGTGAATATAAAATTGCTTGTGGGAGAGACGAATGAAAAGATTATTGGCGGTTAAAGCTAGTGCTGGAAGCGGTAAAACTTTTAGGTTGGCAAATAGATATATTTCGCTTTTAAATATGGATTCTACGGTAAATATCATAGCAATTACTTTTACGAATAAAGCTGCAAACGAAATGAAAGAGAGAATAGTTAAATTTTTAAGAGAGCTTGGAAGAGATGAGAATGTAATTAGTATGGTTTGCAATGAAATTAAAATAAGTAAAAAAGAACTTTTAAAAAGAAAAAATGAACTGCTTGATAAGTTCTTAAAAGGAGATATAAATATTCAAACAATCGATTCTTTTATTAATAAAATTCTTAGAAAATTTAGTTATTTTGCTGGAATTAAGAGTAATTTTAGCGTTGGAGAAATTAATAGAGAAAATGTATTTAATTTATTTTTAAAAAATTTAGACGAAGTTGAATTTCAAAAATTAATAGAAATTGCAAAAAAAGAAGAAAAATTTACAAAATTAATAGATTTGTTTGAAGAACTTTATGAAAAAGATAAAGAACTTCAAAGCATAACTTTTACTCCAATAAAGAAGCCTAATGATACTAAAGCAAAAGATGCTTTTAGAAGATTAAAAGAATATATTTTAAATCATAGTCTTTCAAGCAATAGCGCAAAAAAAGCTATAGATATAAATTTTTATAACATACCTTATACCACTTGGTTTATAAAAGACGAATTAAAGCAATATAATTTTTTTAAGAAAAAAGGATTGTATCAAGAATGGTTTGAAGATGTGTTAGTTGAGCTTAAGAGTTTTTTTAAAGATTATTTTGCTTATTTAGAATATGAGTTTTTTAAAAACCTTTTTTATTTTTATGATAAATATAAGCAAATTAAATGGGAAATAAAAAAAGAAGAAAATTTATTTGATTTCAAAGATATTGAGCATTTGGTATATTTTCTTTTAAGAGAGGAGAACTTAAACAAAGACTTTTTATATTTTAGGCTTGATAGTAAAATAAATCATATTTTAATAGATGAATTTCAAGATACTTCCATTACCCAATGGGAGATTTTTGAACCTCTTGTAGATGAAATAAAAAGTGGAATAGGAAGAAAGGATTTTAGAAGTTTTTTTTATGTTGGAGATACGAAACAAGCAATTTATCGTTTTCGTGGAGGGCAAAAGGAGCTTTTTGATGAAGTGGCAAAAAAATATAAGCCTTTTGGATTGGAAGTTGAGAAACTTGAGACAAATTATAGAAGTGCTAGGAATATAGTTGAATTTGTAAATGAAAAATTTAGTTTAAATGAAAAAGCAAAAAATCAAGAAGAAGGATATGTAGAAGTTGACGAAATTACAAAAGAAAATGTTTTTGAGAAAGTTTATGAAAAGATTAAATTTTTAAACGAAAATGGAGTAAAAGATAAAGACATTGCCATACTTGTGTATAAAAACGAAGATATTTTAGATTTGAGCGAATTTTTAAGAGCTTGTGGTAAAAAAGTAGTAAGTGCTAAAAAAGCAAAAGTAATTTCGCAAAAAAGCGCAAAAGCCATAATTTCGCTTATGAAATATTTAAATAATCCAAAACTTAAAATAGAGAAATTAAATTTTCTTTCTTTAATTGGTAAAAAATGGGAAGAAGAAATTATTAATATAAAAATTGATAGACCCGTTTTAATGATAAAAGAAATTATTGATAAGTTTGATTTATTAGATGAAGCAAGTTTAAAGCTTTTGTATCATTCAAGAAAGTATGATACTCTTTTTGATTTTGTAAGAGAGATTAATTCATACGATGAAGAATTGCCTCTTAGCGAGTTTGATGGAATTACTATTATGACTATTCATAAAAGTAAGGGGCTTGAGTTTGATAATGTA
>Ga0256836_1001021_pt1 | contig 13143 bp, 14 predicted proteins | sample 4561380metaG_FD_185974 | JGI IMG/M metagenome (GOLD analysis project Ga0256836, IMG submission 185974) | Hydrothermal vent microbial communities from Guaymas Basin, Mexico - 4561-380 | ecosystem: Environmental > Aquatic > Marine > Hydrothermal vents | place: Mexico: Guaymas Basin | collected...
AAGGATATAATATGAGTAAAGTTATTGGTATAGATTTAGGAACAACAAATTCATGTGTAGCAGTTTATGAGGGTGGTGAAGCGAAAATCATCCCAAATGCAGAGGGTAAAAATACAACTCCATCAGTTGTAGCATTTACAGATAAAGGTGAAGTTTTAGTAGGAGACCCTGCAAAAAGACAAGCGATAACTAACCCTGAAAAAACTATCTCTTCTATCAAGAGAATTATGGGTCTTATGATGAACGAAGATAATGCTAAAGAAGCACACGATAAAGTAACTTACAATATCGTAGATAAAGATGGTGCTGCTTGTGTTGATGTAGCTGGTAAAGTTTACACTCCACAAGAGATTTCAGCTAAAATCCTTACAAAACTAAAAGAGGATGCTGAAGCATACATTGGTTCAACTGTAACTGATGCTGTTATTACAGTTCCAGCTTACTTTAACGATAGCCAAAGAAAAGCAACAAAAGATGCTGGTACAATCGCAGGTTTAAATGTACTAAGAATTATCAATGAGCCAACTGCATCTGCACTAGCTTATGGTCTTGAGTCTAAAAGTGAAGAAAATGTACTTGTTTATGACCTTGGTGGTGGAACATTTGATGTTACAACTCTTGAGATTTCTGATGGTACTTTTGAGGTTCTTTCAACTGATGGTAATGCATTTTTAGGTGGTGATGATTTTGATAACAAAATCGTTGACTTTTTAAATGATGAGTTCAAAAATTCTCATGGAATAGAACTTAAAAATGACAAAATGGCTCTTCAAAGATTAAAAGATGCAGCTGAAAATGCTAAAAAAGAGTTAAGTTCATCAACTGAAACTGAGATTAACTTACCATTTATCACTATGACAGAAGCTGGACCACAACACTTAGTTGTAAAACTTACTCGTGCTAAGTTTGAGGGTATGATTGCTGGTCTTATTGATGAGACTATCTCTCACATCAAAACAGCTATGAAAGAAGCTGACTTAGATAACAACGAGATAAAAGAGATTATCATGGTTGGTGGTTCTACTCGTGTTCCAGCAGCTCAGGAAGCAGTTAGTAAATTTTTCGGTGGAAAAACACTTAACAAAGGTGTAAACCCTGATGAAGTTGTTGCTGCTGGTGCTGCTATTCAAGGTGGTGTTTTAAGAGGAGATGTTAAAGATGTTCTTTTACTTGATGTTACTCCATTGTCACTAGGTATTGAGACTTTAGGTGGTGTTATGACTAAGATTATTGAAAAAGGAACTACGATTCCTGTTAAAAAATCTCAAATCTTCTCAACTGCTGAAGACAACCAACCTGCTGTTAGCATCTCTGTTGCTCAAGGTGAAAGAGAGTTCGCAAAAGACAACAAATCTCTAGGTCTTTTTGAGTTAGGTGATATCCCTGCTGCTCCAAGAGGTGTACCTCAAATCGAAGTTACATTTGACATCGATGCAAATGGTATACTAACAGTTAGTTCAACTGACAAAGGTACAGGTAAATCTCAGTCTATCACTATCTCTGGTAGTTCAGGATTAAGTGAAGAAGAGATTAACAAAATGGTTCAAGATGCAGAGGAAAACAAAGCTGCTGATGAAGAGAGAAAAGCTATGGTTGATTTAAGAAACCAAGCAGATGCACTTATTACTCAAGTTGAAAAAACTATGACAGATATGGGTGATAAAATCGATGCAGAAGAAAAAGCAAAAATCGAGAGTGCTATCACTGAACTTAAAGACACTCTAAAAGATGAGTCAGCTACTAAAGAGCAAATCGAAGAGAAAGTAAAAACTCTTACAGAAGCTTCTCATAAAGTAACTGAAGAGATGTACAAGCAACAAGCTGGTGGTTGTGCAGATGGTAGTTGTGACCCTAAACAAGGTGAATCAAAAAAGAAAAAAGAAGATGACGATGTTATCGATGCTGAGATAGAGTAAATAACTTTTTTATAATATCTGTTACTCAATCTACAAATTCCACATATATTTTTATATATGTGGAATTATATATTCCCTTTCACCTAAACTTCCTTAAGACTCTTTATATAAGTAAGAGACCATAAATAACTTCATAGTCAACAACATTTAAAAGGTTTATATAGATGGATATTGTCCATTTAATTTTTCTACAATTTCTATTGCCATTTATGCCCTCTTACTTATTCTTTCTCTTCTTGTGTATATCTTTTACTCATATGTTCCCCTAGTATAACTATTTTGCATTAAGTCTAAAAAGCACCAACTAGGTATATCTTCACTAATCCAAGTAGATTTATATCTATCATATCTATAGATTTTACTAATAATACACTACGAGTAATCTCAGATATACTCATAAAGATTATATTTAAAGTAGATATTTTTTTAGTTAATAGTATGTCAAATTATCATCTCTTAATCATTTTTTAGATAAAATCGCGTACAAAATTGATAAATTAAAGGCTTTTTATGTTTGGTATGGGTTTTACAGAGATATTAATTATTGCCGTTATCGCCATTTTATTTTTAGGACCAGATAAACTTCCTAGTGCGATGATAGAGATAGCTAAGTTTTTTCGTAATACAAAAAGAACTATTGGGGAAGTTAAAGATACATTAGAACAAGAGATGAATGTATCTGAGATAAAAGAGGAAGCATTAGCTTATAAAAAAGAGCTTTTAGATGCAAAAGAGAACATAGAAAGAACTACAGATATAAAAGCAAATCTAACTAACCTAACAGATGATTTTTTAGATGAAGATGCTTTAGTTGTTGAAGAAAAACTGGCTAAAGTTAAGCCAGAATCTGAAAAAGTAACTTTCGAGAAAAAAACAAAAAAATCAAAACAAGAGAATGAATATGTTTGATGAGTTAAGACCACACTTAGTAGAACTGAGAAAAAGACTTGGTATATCTGTTTTAAGCCTTATTGGTATGTTTTTTGTAATGTTTTACTTTCATGAGCCTATCTTAGAATGGATGGTAGAACCACTAAATTCTGCACTTTTAGAAGTTGGTAAAAAGTCTGTTCATGCAGCAGATGGGATGATTACAACTTCTCAAGTTGGAGGGGCATTTTTTGTAGCTTTAAAGGTTTCATTTTTTGCAGCTATTGTTGGGGCATTGCCTATCATACTTTCTCAGATTTGGGCATTTATAGCACCTGGACTTTATGCTAATGAAAAGAAGATGATTATACCTTTTATAGTTGGTGGAACTACTATGTTTATAGTTGGTGTACTCTTTGCTTACTATATAGTGACCCCTTTTGGATTTGATTTTCTTATAACCTTTGGTAGTTTTAAGTTTACTCCACTTATCAACATAGAGGATTATGTAGGCTTTTTTACTAAGATTATGTTTGGTTTTGGTATAGCTTTTGAACTTCCTATATTTGCTTACTTTTTAGCATTACTTGGGTTAGTAAATGATAGACAGATGATAGACTTCTTCAAGTATGCAGTTATCATCATCTTTATAGTAGCTGCACTTTTAACACCACCAGATGTTTTAACTCAACTTCTTATGGCCGGTCCACTTATCATCCTTTATGGTTTTTCTATACTTATAGTTAAGATGGTAAATCCTGCACCAAAAGAGGAAGATGAAGAGGAACTAAAAGATGAGGATGCTGATGTTTTAAAAGAAGCATTAGGATTAGAGGACAAAAGTGACAAATAAAGAGTTACTAACATCTAGCTATGATTTCACACTTCCTAGTGAACTTATAGCTACTCACCCAGCAAACCCACGAGACCATGCAAAACTTCTTGTTTATGATAGAAAAACAGATACTATCACACATACATATTTTTATGAGTTTGAAAAGTATATACCTAAAAACTGTGCTTTAATCTTTAACGATACTAAAGTTATAAAAGCAAGAATCTTTGGTAAAAAAGCAACAGGTGGTAAGATAGAACTACTTATAAACAGAGCATTAGATGCTTACGATGTAAATGTTTATATAAGAGGTAAAGTAAAAGTTGATACTAAGATTTACTTTGATGAAGATTTAGTAGCAAAAGTAACTGAACTAAATGAAGATGGTAGTCGTTTAGTAAATTTTTATAAAGATGATGTAAAGTTGAGATTTGAAGATGTTTTACCTATTATAGACAAAATTGGTCACATCCCATTACCACCATATATACAAAGGGAAGATAACGAAGAGGATGCAAACGAGTACCAAAGTGTTTTTGCTCAAAAAGAGGGTGCAGTAGCAGCCCCAACAGCATCGTTGCATTTTACAGATGAGCAACATAAAAGAGTTTGTAAAAACCATGTTCATGGCTTTGTAACTCTTCATGTTGGAAGTGGTACTTTTAAACCTGTAGAGGTTCAAACCATAACCGACCACCCTATGCACTCTGAGTATTATGACATCTCAGATGATGCTAAAAAGATACTCGATGGAGATATACCTATACTAAGTGTTGGTACAACTTCTACAAGAACAGTTGAGTTTTATGCTAGACATAAAGAGCAACAAAGGGGAGAAGCAAATCTTTTCTTGCATCCAAATAACAAACCATTAAGAGTAAACCATTTACTTACTAACTTTCACTTACCAAAGTCAACACTTTTGATGCTCGTTGCATCTTTTGTAGGCTTAGAAAAAACACAAGAACTTTATAAAGAAGCTATAAAACATAATTACCGTTTTTACTCTTATGGTGATGCTATGCTCATCATATAAGTGTAAATTTAGTTAATTATTTTTTAAAAAATTTTATACTTTCACTACACATCATAAGACCAAAAGAAGCAGTAACCCCCATAAAACTACCTTTTTCTTTAGTTACTACTTGCTCATCTGAAAATATAACTTTATACTTTTTATTAAAGCCCCGTTTTTTTAACTCGCTTCTTATCTTTGAACCAAACTTATCACCATGACTTTTCCAAATATCATCTACTTTTATGTAGGTTGGGTCTAGTCGTTTTGCACTTCCAAATGATGATATAAGTTTTTTGTAGCACTTTTGGGCTAATGCAAGTTTTGCAAGTCTGTCATCTATAGCATCTAGAACTAAGTCAAACTCACTAAAATCAAACTCTTTTACCCACTCTTCATCTATGCGTTTGTTTATGATGGTTATCTCTGGATAATGTTTTTTTAACGATTCTACTTTATTTTCTCCAAGATGCATCTCTGAGTGCATCTGACGGTTTTGGTTAGTTTCATCAAACTCATCAAAATCTACTATAGTGATAGCAGTTACACCACTTCTGTACAAACAATCCAAACAAAAACTACCAACACCACCAACACCGAAGAGTATAACTTTAGCATCTTGTAGTTTTGTAAAATCATCATTTAAAAGTTGTTTTACCCTTTCGTATCTCATAGCCACTTTTTCAATCTATCCATACTATTATAAGCACTCATATCTAACATAATTGGTGTTATAGAGATATGACCTGCTTCTATAGCTTCATAATCACTCATGCCATCAACTCCATCACGAGGTGAAAAAGCCAAAGGGTGTAAACCTAGCCAATAGTACTCTTCACCTCTAGGGTTTCTATGAAGATGCGAATCATTTGCATAGTGTCTATAACCTGCATAGGTTACTTTTATATCTGCTTCTTGCTTTTGTGCTGGTATGTTGATGTTTAAAAGTTCTCTTGGTGGCAATGGAAATGAGCCATTTTTTATCTTTGAAACTATCTCTTTTATAGTTTTAGATGCTAGTGAAAAGTCACCATTTGGATTTGTAAAATCCATAACTTGACTTATAGCTATAGATGGAACATCGTGAAGTACACCCTCCATAGCACCTGCTACTGTTCCTGAGTAAGTTATATCTTCCCCCATATTTGAGCCACGATTTATGCCACTTACTAACAAGTCTGGCTTTGCATCTTCAAACATAGTGCTAAGTGATAGGTAAACACAATCAGCAGGTGTACCATCATCAAGCTTATAAAAATCATCCCCAACACTTACAAACCTTAAAGGTCTCGTTAGTGTTAGAGAGTGACCACAAGCTGATTTTTCATTTGCAGGAGCAACTACTGTAATCTCAACATCTTTTAATTCTGTTAGTGCTTTTACTAAACTTAAAAGACCTTTTGCCTCATATCCATCGTCGTTTGTTATTAGTATTTTATATATTCTTTTCATGATATGGGTATTATAGCATTGAAATTATTTATGCCCTCTTACTTATCTTCTAAATTTTTTACTTTTAAAAGTATATGAATATTTTTTATAAAATCTATGTTTATAAGGTATCTGTCTTTATTTTTAAGTGTTGTTTTATAGACTTTAAAAACTTCGATTTCACCTAAAAAATCTACATCAAACTCACTGTTTGGTTCTATATCGTAACTATTTAGCATCTTTAATGATTCTAGTCTATAAAGTTTTTTATCTTTTACTATGTATGTTATATAAGGGTTAAACCTTTGGTGGATGGAGTTTGAACTTTGTAGGTAAACAAAATCTTCACCTTTTTGTATGTTTTTTATATGTATAGAATCTTTTTGAGCTAGCAAGAAATCATAGTAGATAACTTTTTTTATCTTTTGAACATCTATGATTTTTTTAGATTCTTCTTTAAAGATGGAGTTTGATTGGTTTAACATAGCATAACTTTTATACAAAAAAATCATAATCATAGATAGTATAGTGATAGATACTAAAAGTTCTATAAGTGTAAAAGCTTTTCTCATTGTTGCATCTTTAGTCTGTATATTTTTGTAGAAAAATCATCTGTTTTTAGTAAACTCTCACCTATCTCTACTACCATAGATGAACTCTCATTTTCATCTTCACTTAGGTCAATAGTCTCAATCTCTCGGTAGATAACTTTAGCTTTTATATCTTTAAGTCTTTTTCTAAGTTTATCATCTACATCAAACTCTTTTACTAAGGCATCTAACCTTATGCTTTTATCTTCATAGCCATAATCATCATTTGAGATAAGTAGTGATATATACTGAGTAGAGTTGCTTTGTTGTTTTAGTAGGTTTAGTATATATGAACTGTTTGACTTCATCTCAAGAAGAGCCATTATGACTATAGATATAATCATAACAGATACCATAACTTCTATAAGTGTAAAAGCTTTTTTAGTTGGCATCTATAAACCTATACGGATAGCTTCTTCTAGTGAAGTTTCACCCTTTTTTAACATATCTAAAAGTTGTGTAGATATAGTTTTTAAACCATTTTTTTCTAACTCTGTTTTTATAGTATGCTCATCTGTTGTTGTTTTTAGTATATCTTTTACATTGTCATCCATAACTAACAATTCACCAACACTACGGCGACCCACATAGCCACTATGTCCACACTCTTTGCATCCATTTGCTTTATAAAGTTTTGAGATGTTGTAGTCATTTGCAAACTCCTCTGCTACTGTGTCTTCCACTTTACATTTAGAACATAAAACTCTTACAAGCCTTTGTGCCAATATACCCAAAAGTGCAGATGAGATTAAAAAAGGTTCTATCTTCATATCTGCTAGTCTCGATATAGTAGCTGATGCTGAGTTTGTGTGTAGAGTTGAAAATACTAGATGCCCTGTAAGTGCAGCACGAACAGCTATAGAAGCTGTTTCTTCATCACGGATTTCACCTATCATTATGACATCTGGGTCTTGTCTTAGTATAGAGCGAAGAGCAGATGCAAATGTTAAACCCGTTTTTTCATTTACCTGTATTTGGGAGATATTGTCAGATTTGTACTCAACTGGGTCTTCAACTGTTAAAAGGTTCTTGTGTGGTTCTTCAACCTCTCTTAAAAAAGAGTGCAGGGATGTTGTCTTACCACTACCAGTTGGACCAGTTACAAGTATGATGCCATGAGATTTTTGAAGTAGTTTTTTTACATCATCTATAAGTGTGTTATCAAAACCTAACTCATCTATAGCTGGTATCTGAGAACTTTGCATAAGTAGCCTCATAACAACTCTCTCACCATAAAATGTTGGTAAGATAGAGACACGAACATCTAGTGTTTCACCAGATATTTTTACCTGAGTTCTACCATCTTGTGGGATTCTTTTTTCAGATATATCAAGATTTGAGATAACTTTTATACGACTTATGATGAGGGATACCACTTTTTTATCTAAGTCTGCATTTTTGATAAGCATCCCATCTATACGGAAACGAACTTCACCTTTGTTTTCTCTTACTTCTATGTGTATATCTGAAGCTCGTTTTTTTATAGCTTGGTAAAACAAAGCATTTACAAACTTGATGATAGGGGCTGATTCTTCAGAGTTTAAAATGTCTGATGAGGTTCTTAAAAAGTCAGTTAATGATAACTCCTCATCATTTGCATCTTCATAGTTCTCCTCTTGCATACTCTCCATAGTTTTATCGTTGCGAAGTTCTAAAAATCTGTTATATAACCTATCATAAGAGTCTGTATCTAACATACGAAATGGGTATTTAGTTGTTAGTTTAGTGTAGTAATTACTAGCTTCTACTATATGGTTATCATCAACACAAGCACAAACTTCATCATCTACCTTAGTAAAAAGTAAAAAGTTTTTTACATTTAACTCTGTAGATAATTCAGATGGTTCAAAAACTTCAAGATTTAAGTTATGTAGTGGTTCTAAATCTATCATCTTTTAGTTCTCTTTTTGGTTTTTGATTTTTTCAAAAACTTCTTTGTTATAAGATTTTTGAAGATTTTTTAAAGCACCCAAATCTTTTTGTAGTTTTGATAACTCTTCACTTTTATCTATGATGTATGGTGTTAGTATAACTACAAGATTATCTTGTTCATCTGTTGTACTTGAAGATGAAAACAAAGCACTACCTAAAAGTGGTATATCACCTAAAAGTGGAACTTTGTTTTTTGCTTCTCTGTTGTAGTTTTTAACTAAACCACCTATGATGATGCTCTCACCATGACGAAGTATAGCTTGTGTTTTTACCTCTTGTTTTGATGTTACTGGTTGGTTTGTTGCATTGTTTGCACCATCATCTAATATGTTTTCTAAGATAACTTCAACATCTAGTGTTACTTTATCTACTGATGAAACACGAGGTTTTATCTTTAGAGTTAAACCTACATCTTCCCTTTTATATGATGAGGTTGTTTGACCAGAGATAGCAGTTTGACCAGAAGATACAGAGATAGTTTTACCTACATATATAGAAGATTCACGGTTGTTTACACATAGTATAGATGGGTTAGAGATAGACTTAGAAGCACCATTTTCTTGTAAAAAGTCTATAGTTGCACCAAGAGCTAAAGAACTCTTAGCACTCTCCCCTATATCTCCTAAGTAGCTTAAAACTGCATTTGATGCAGAAGCTGTTAGTCCAGCATCCCCAAAGTTTGCACTCATAGCATATAAACCAGATGAAGATATATCACCACCAGAAAAACCGTACTTTATACCTAACTCTTCTGAGTTGTTGTTGTTTATCTCTACTATTCTAGCTTGAACATATACTTGGTACTTCTCTTTATCTAACTCATCTATGATAAGTTTTATACCCTTTATAACATTTGGTTCACCCATAACTATGATGGAGTTTATCTCCTCATTAAAAGATACATTTGGTTTTAGAGATGGGTCTGCAAACTTTTGGTTTTTGATAATCTCATTTAGACTTTTTATAACAGAAGATGCACTAGAATTTTTAAGTTCAAAGATTTGTACTGTTTTGTTTACATTTGATGCTACATCTAGTTTTTTTATAAGTTTTTCTATCTTTTGTAAGTTTTTCTTTTGACCAACAAGAACTATACTATTTGTGTTTTCATCTAAAATGATTTGAACTTTTTGTGATTGAACTTTTTGGTTAAATAGTGATTTTGAGAGGGTGTCTAGTTTTGTTTTTAGTTTTTTAGCTTCTGCATTTTTAATGGCTACTATCAAGATAGTAGCTTGTTCTATAGATGTGATCTCTTTTATAACTTTTTTTATGGTTCTTATGTTTGCTGGGTAGTCAGTTATAAGAAGGGAGTTCGAGTCTTTTATAGTTACAAGTTTAGCAGTTTTAGAGATAAGGTGTCTAACTTTTGAAGCTACTATATCTATGTTTGTTTTCTCTAGCGAGATGGACTGTGTAACCATCATAGAACCACTTACATCTTTATACTTAGATATAACTTTTGTGTTATGCTTTGCAACTTCACTTGAGCGAACCACCTCTAATATAGAACCGTTTTGTATAAGTGTGTAGCCTTTTGACTCTAGTACAGAAACAAGAATGTTTATAAGTTCATCATCATAAACTGGTGCTGTACTTACAAAGTTTACAACACCATTTATCTTATGGTTTAGCAGTATATTTTTGTTGGTAACTTTAGATACTAACTTTACAAAGTCAGTTATTTTCAAGTCTGAAAAATTAACATTTACTCTCTCTTTTGCTGATAACACTAAAACTAAACTACATACTAAAACTACTAATCTAATCAATCTCATATACTAACTCCACCTCTTTATGATCTCTTATCACTACTATCTCCATAGTGGTGATATTTTTTATATCTTTATATATCTTCATAACATTCTTTAATGACTTTAGACTGATGTTATTTGCTTTTATGATAACATCACCTTTTTTTAGACCTAAAGCATCCATCTTTGAGCCTTTTTTAATCATAGTTACTTTAAAACCTTTTGGGTTTTCAACTCTTTTTAAACCTATATCTCTCCATACCTCTTTTGGATGTGAAGTATAGTAGTTTATATCACTTTTAGCTACTTTAGTTTGTTTAAAAACTTCATCTTCTTTAGGTTTTATCTTAGATATAAAACTGTTGCTTGTTTTAGCTGTTTTCATCTTTAAAATATACTCTTTTGAATTTTTAACAAGTATAACACCATTGGTTAGTATACTTTTAAGTGTATAACCTTTATACTCATCACCTATAGATAGTATGGTTGTATTTTTTGGAGATGATTTTAAAGCTATGATAGCATAGCCACTAGAACTATTTCCAAATAATCCCTTTAAAATCATACTTGTTAAAACGGTTGTATTTGTAGTATGGACTACATTGTTAGTCTCTTTTTTAGAGTTATCTAACATATTTTTAAAATCAACTCTATGGTATTTTGGTGTATAGTCATTTTGCATCTTTTGTTCTACACCATCACTCGGTAAAAAGTACAAAAATACTAAAGATATAAACTTGGCTACACTAAGTAGTATAAATATTTTAATTGAAAGTTGTATCATAGCTATATGTTCCATCTTGATTTTTTTCTAAAAACTTAAGCGTTTTTTTGTATCTTTTTAGCATCATTTTAGATGGTTTTACTTTTATAGAGATTTTTTTATCTAAAAGGTTTATATAACCATTTGCCACCCCAAAATCTCCGTTTGAGACTACAGTTAAGTTTAATGGGTTAAATATACTATATGTTGCATTTATATTTTTTATATCTATGGGTAAAAAAGATTTAGATAGAGTGGAGAGTTTTATACCATTTATATCTAGTGAATTATAAACTAAAAATGTACTTAACTCCATCTTAGTAACTTCTGCACTTTGTATGGAGTTAAAGTATATTTTAGCATCCTTTAGCTCTAAGTAAAAACCACTCTCTTTTATAACTTCATCAGATACAACTAAGTTGTAGTTTTGTAGTTTACTCTCTAAAAGATAGTAAAGGTTTGTTTTTGGTATAAAAAAAGTTAATGCTAAGATGAAAAAAACCATCAAACCAAATATTTTAGATAACTTTACCATTTTATCTCCACTTTTATACTTGCTGTTTTTTCATCTAGTTTTTTGATGTTTAAGCTAGATATGTTAAATGTGTTGTTTAAGAGTTTACCCATAAGGTAGTTTAGTGATTGTTTGTTTATAGACTCTGCCTCTAGTACAACTTTGGAACTTTTTACATCTTTTGTAACCTCTGCTTTTTTTACAAGTGGGTAGTTTAAAATCTTGTTAAGCTTTTTAAGTGTTTTAGTTTTATCTTTGTATGTACTTTTTAAAGCATCTAGTTTTATAGCTATTTGAGAAGTTTTTTTGTAACTATCTTTCTCCTCTACAAGTTCCTCTTTAGCATCACTTAGTTTAAAACTAAAAAATAAAAACAAAACAACTATAAGTGCGATTATCTGTATAGGGTTTATACGATTCATAATTTAAACTCCACTGACAAAGTGTCATTTTTTAAACTTGTTGATAGATCTATATGCTTATCTTTAAACTGTTTTTTGATGCTACTATATGCTTTTTTATCAACACCGTTAAACAAAGCAGTTAGTTTTTTACTGTTTGACTTTAGTAAAGTTAAGGTTACATCAGTTGGTAGTTTGAGTGATAAAACACTTGCTATATATGTTCTAAGATTTGTTTGTTTAGTGTTTATTTTTTCATACTGTTTTAACATCGATTTGTTTTGCATCATAGTTGGTTTTAGAGAGTATGTTTGAAAAACTTCATCTTTCATCTTTGTGATTTTATCTACATTTTTTACTGTTATAATATACTCAAACAACACTAAAAAAGTAAAAAGCATAGATACACCAAGGAGGGTATATAGAGTTTTTTCATCTACTATATGGTTGTATTGTTTTATATCTATATGGTTTTTAGATAGCTTTAAATCACCAAGATGAAGTTGCCCACTCTCTTTTATCCAACAACATGGAAGTAAAACTACAATCCCATCTTTTACATAGATGCTTTGTGTTTTGTTTATCTTCATCGCTCCACTAATGTTTGCGAGTTCACTCTGTGCAAAATATATATGGTTTACTTGAGATGGGTTTAGACCTTTTTGTTCTATAAGTTCTAAAATCTTTTTATCTTCATAAGCAAACACAAAAAAATCATCATAACTTTTATATACATCATAACTATACACACCATCAGGAAGTATATCTTCAAAGATAGATTTTAAAAGTGGTTTTACCTCTCTTACACTTTTAACAGGTAGTTTTATCTTTTTTACCCAGTATAAAGATGGAGATAAGATTATATTTACTTTATCTGTTGTGTTAAAATTGTTAGATTCTATGTCTAAAAATATTGTATCTATTTTGTTGTCAAATTTTGAAAACAAATTAACCCTTTTTTATTAAACTTCTTGCATAACCTAGTGAAAAGAAAATATCACCCTTAGCACATCACTTTTTTTAAGAAAAGCTATCGCAATAGCTACGGCTATTACTCAATCTTGTCTTAAAAAAATTAATGCACTCTGAGTAATATTTTCAATTTCATAGGTTATGCAAGAA
>Ga0256836_1001022_pt1 | contig 13143 bp, 14 predicted proteins | sample 4561380metaG_FD_185974 | JGI IMG/M metagenome (GOLD analysis project Ga0256836, IMG submission 185974) | Hydrothermal vent microbial communities from Guaymas Basin, Mexico - 4561-380 | ecosystem: Environmental > Aquatic > Marine > Hydrothermal vents | place: Mexico: Guaymas Basin | collected...
ACCGGAGAATTTTTTCGCCATTTTACCTGCATTTTTAAATTGTTTTATCATTCTATTGATTTCTACCAGGTCCATACCGCAACCTTTTGCAATTCTCTGTTTTCTTGAGTTATTCAACAAATCAGGATCTTCTCTCTCTTTTAAAGTCATAGAGGAGACCATTGCTTTTATATTTTTAAGTTCGCCCGAGTTTTCAAAATCAAAATCTTTAATCGCTTTGGACATGTTTCCCATTCCCGGAATCATTCCCATAATAGAACTCATAGAACCCATTTTCTTCATCTGTTCCATTTGTTCTAAAAAGTCATTAAAATTAAATTTTCCTTTTTGAATCTTTTTCGTGAGCTTTTTCGCCTGTTTTTCATCTATAATATTGGCAGTTTTTTCAGCAAGTCCTTCAATGTCGCCAAACCCCATAAGACGATTCACAATACGTTCAGGTAAAAAGACTTCCAAATCTTCCATCTTCTCACCCATACCGATAAAGCGAAGCGGTACCTGTACCTGTGAAGAAAGACCAAGTGCTACACCACCTTTTGCATCACCGTCATATTTGGAAAGTATAACACCGTCAATACCGATTTTTTCTTTAAAAGCAGTTGCCGTTCTTACTGCATCCTGACCTGTCAAAGAATCCGCTACATAAAAAATTTCATCAGGTTTTGCAACTTTTTTGACAGCTTCTAACTCATCCATAAGCTCATCATCAATAGCCAAACGACCTGCCGTATCTATGAGCACGACATCAAAAATTTTAGAATCAGCATATTTTAGTGCTGATTCTACGACTTCTACAGGATTTTTAGTCGCTTCATCCTCATACAATTCAACTTCAATTTGCGAAGTTATTTGACGCAGTTGTTCTACCGCAGCAAGACGTTGCAAATCGGCTGCAACAATCAGTACCTTTTTACCCTTGTTTTTAAGATATGTTGCAAGTTTTCCTGTCGTAGTTGTTTTTCCGGAACCCTGCAGTCCTGTCATTAAAATAACAGTCGGTGGGTTTGGAGCAAAAACAAAACCTTTGTTGCCGCCCACTTCAAGTAAATCATTTAAAGTCTTACGGAGTGCTTCTAAAAATTGATCTTTGCCTATGCCGTTTTTCTTCGTCTCTATTTCAACTTTTTGAATCAGTTCTTTGACAACTTTATGATTTACATCTGCTTTTAAAAGATTCTTTTTTAATTCATTCAGTGCTTTTGAGAGTGCTTTATCATCATCATGAAAACGAATCTTTTTTATTGCATTTGTAAAGCTATCTGTTAAAGTACCAAACATGAAAACACCTCTTTTATCATATATATAAATTTTTTTGAAATTGTAACTAAGTTTATCTTAATTATTCAAATGTAACAAAGCTCTTAGGCTCTTTTGCGACAAACTCCATTCCTAAGAGTCTCACCTTGTGAGCATGCAACATTACACGCTTGGCACGACGCCCGCCATACTGTTCATCACCGACTATCGGATGGTCAATATAGCGTGCATGTACTCTTATCTGATGCGTACGGCCATTGTGAATAATACATTTAACTTTTGTTTTTTTTGCACTGACGATATCTGGAAAAAACTCAGTTCTTGCCGGTTTTCCTTTGGGGGAAACATTTGAGTAGGCTTTATTGTTTTTTTTCTGCGTTGTGATTGCTTTATCTACTTCAATAGGCTCTGTCATTATACCTTCAACCCATGCGATATACTCTTTGTAGACTTTATCATCACGAAACTCTTTAATGGCGCGTTGACGAAAATCTTCATTTTTCACAAGCATTAAAACACCACTCGTTTCACGGTCAAGTCTATGCAGTAAAACCGCCGGCTTAAACTGACGTTCTATCTCATCAGAGTTTACATGCGCCGGTTTATCAACGACAATAATGTCATCATTTTCAAAAATTGGTTTTACACGTTCTACTTTTTGTACACGAAAAACTGTTCTCTCATCTATTTCACCGCGGGCTATCATTACTTTTTTATTTCCGACATATACAAGTCCTCGGTCTATCATAGACTTTGCATTTGAGTTGGAGATTCCTTCTTGTTGTGCCAATAATTTATATGCTTTTTCTGTTGCCATAATTAATTTTTTTCCTTTAATTTTCTAATATTTTTTCAATAACCGGTTTGAGGTTTATTTTCTCTTCTACCATTGAAGGAGGAAGTTCTTTTGCAGTTTCCAGTGCGATGCTTATTTCATCCGACTCGACATACTGTACATGATGCACATATTTAAAAAGCTCTTTTTGATGAAAAAAATGTTTTCCTGTAATTATTTTACATCCGAAATATGCAGGTTCAAGCGGATTATGCCCACCAACATCTTCTTTAAATGCGCCGCCGAGTATTGCAGTATCACTCACTGCATATATGTTGTTGAGTTCACCCATCATATCGACTAAAATCAAATCACTCTCAAAATTTTTCACTTGCGAAAAACGAGTCAGCATTACATTGTTTTGTTTAGCATATTCTTCCATTAAAACAAAAACCTCTTCAAAACGCTCCGGATGACGGGGAACAACAATGAGCTTTGCATCATGCTTTTTTTTATATGCAAAAAAAGCATCTAAAACATCTTTTTCTTCGCCAGGGTGTGTACTTCCCGCTACAATCAATTCACAATCAGGCTTCATGTACTCTTTAGTTTTTTTGATCTCACCTGCTAATTTTATATTACCGATAACTTCAATATTTTTGGCACCCAGTGCCAAAAATCTGTTTTTATCTACCTCGCTTTGTGCATAAATCATATCTACATTTTGCAAAAGTTTTTTATAAAACCAGGCAAATTTCATATATTTATTGACACTTTTATCTGAAATTCTGGCATTAAGTAAAATCACCTCTGCACCACGCGAACGAGCTACGCTAAAAAGCATATACCAAAATTCTGCTTCTAATACTATAAGCTTCTTTTGTGGTTTTATCCAAAAAGGCAAGTACATCTCATATGGCAGATAACGCACCTCTGCATCATATTTTTTTGCTTCATTATGTCCTGTCTGCGTAATTGTGGTAATCAATACCTTTTTACTTTTCAATGCATCCAAAATCGGCTTTAAAGCTCTTGCTTCACCCAACGAGCATACATGAAACCAAGTTGTATTTGTAGCATTAAATTTAGGGTTTTTAAAAAGAAAAAAACGAGCAGGAATTGATTCTTTGTATTTTTGCTTAAAAGAGAGTACTATTAAAAGCGGCAGTGCTACTATAAATAGCACGACACTTACAAGGTAGTAAAAAAGTGAAAACGGCTTCAAGCCTACTCTTCGTTAACTTTCACATAAAGAATACGTCCACAATGAGGACATGTTGTGATATCTTCACCCTTAATGACATCGGCATATACTTTATCACCGATCACCATATGGCACCCCATACATGCTTGATCTTCAACAGGTACTACTGTTGTATTTTTAGCCCAGCGACGAATTTTTTGATAAAATGCAAGGCCTTTTTGATTAATATCAGATAAAAGGCTCTCTTTACGTTTGAAAACTTCTTGTCTTTCTTTATTTATTCTTTCTAATTTTGTATCAACATCCGCTTTTACACTCTCCAAACTTGCTGTTAATTCTTCTAGAACTTTTTTTGCTGCTTCAATTTGTTCTTTTTTTGCTTCAATAATTTTTTCAAGTCTTTGAATTTCTTCATTCGCAAATGTTACTTGTTCTTTGGCAATTTCTTCTTCAAGCTGCAAAGATTTCATTTCACGTTCTGTTTTTACTTCTGAGCTTTTTTTTGCATTTTCTTCAAGTTTTTGTGAAAGTTCAGAAAGGTGAAGTTCATTTTTTGCTTTTTTAACTTCTTCTTCTTTAATTTCATTACTTAAATTTTCAATATCAGACTCAATACTCTTAGTTTTCGCAAGAGCTGCTTCATAATTAGCATTCGCTTCTTCAATTTGAGGTTCAAATGCATCTATCTCTTTATCTATTATTGAAAGGTCGATTAATTGCTTTAAGTGCTTGTTCATTGGGATCCTTTAGGGGTTTTACTTTATACCATTACTCTTATTAATAGACTTAAATATATGTAAATGGGTTTTCTGATGATGCAATTATAACTTCTAAACCTAAAATTTTCAAATGCTTTTGCATAATTTGTGCAAAAAAGTACTCACTTTCATAATGTCCGATATCAATTAAAGACAATTTTATGCTTTTTGCTTCCATTGCATCATGATATTTTACATCGCCTGTCAAAAAACAATCGGCATCCAAACTTTTCATCAAAGAACATCCAGAACCTGTTGTCAAAGCAACTTTTTTCACCCTTTGGGCGCACTTTACCGTTCTAGCACATTTGAGTCCAAACGCCTTTGATACTTTTTTTGCAAAAACATCAAAATCTTCATCTACATCCAAATAAGCAACAAAACCGTCTTTTTTAGAAATTTTATATCCAAGTACTTCTGTTGCTACATATTCATTGAGGTGTGTCTGGTCAAAATTTGTGTGCATTGCGATATTAGATATGTTTTTTTTGATCATCTTTTGAATAAGATTTGCCGGATACTTGGAAAACTCAAGCTGTTTAAGTCCACCGAAAATAATCGGATGATGTGTTATTAAAAGTGTGTTTTCATCCAAAGAATCAATCAATTGTTCATCCACATCAATACTCAGTGCAATTTTTGAAATATCATCCTTAAAATCCCCAATTAGAAGACCGGAATTATCCCATGATTCTTGAATTTCAAAAGGAGAAAGTTCGTTTAAATATTCATATATTTCCAAAATTTTCATATTATCTCTCCGCTCCCGATTTTTTCAAGTTCCTCTTTGGCTTCTTCAAAATCAGGGTTTAATGCAATCGCTTTTTCATACATCGCTTTTGCTTCATCAAAATGTTTCATATCAACCAGTAAATTTCCGTAATTATAATAAGTAATAGGATTTGTATCATCCAGTTCAAGTGACTTATTTAAATGGTTTCTAGCACTCGCAAATTCTCCCATTTTTCTATAGAGTGATGCCATAGCCTGATGAATATAGGTATTGTTCGGGTCTAATTCAAGTGCCTCTTTGTAATATTCCAGTGCTTCATCATCTCTATTTTGCTGTGCAAGAGTGTAACCCATTTTAAAAAGTGTCTCAGGATTTTTCGGCTCTTTTATATTTGCTTCGCTGTATATTGCAAGTGCTTTTTGCAAATCCCCTTTATCCATAGCTTCGTCTGCTTTTTCAACTAAAGATGATGCATCAAAAGGTGAAAATGCTTCAGCACTTCGTTCATCCTCTGCACCTAAATGTCCATTATCTTGCGGGTCCTTGAGTGTTTGTATATGTTCGTATATTTTATAAGCAAAAAAAGCAGATGCCCCAAGCATTAGTAATTGAAAAAGTGTCATTTTTATTTCCTCTGTTTGTTTAAAATTAAATTATTGTTTAGTAATGTTATAAGCTGAAGTGGGTCAACTTGTACTCCGTTAATTCTAGCTGAAAAATGCAAATGAGGACCTGTAACTCTGCCGCTTTTCCCTGACAAACCTAAAAGTTCGCCTTTTTTAACAAATTGATTTTTTTTGACATTAAATTTGCTCATATGAAAATAACAGGTATAAATACCTTCGCCATGGTCTATAACAACTGTTCCGCCTGAATAAAATCTTTTTTTGACCAAAACCACTCTACCGTCATTACTCGCTATTATAGATGTTCCTATTTTCGCCCGAAAATCCGTACCACTGTGATACCCTTTAAGTGAGCCGTTATAAACTCTTGCCGTGCCAAAATCACTTGTAATCTTACTTTGCATAGGAAAAATAAAATTTGAATGCAAATAGCTCTTGTTTGTCACAGTATGATAAATCTTCATAGCTTCATTATACTCTTTTGCTATTCTTTTTTTAACTTTAGGCAATTTTGGATTTACTTTAGAAGCACTTACATGTATAGTCTCTTTTTTATATTTTGCATCTTTGATTTTCAGCACAACTTCTTTATATTTTTTTTTACCATTTCTGAAATATAAAATTTTCATAGTTTTTTGGCTCGGTCTGTCATAATAAGAGATAGGAATCAAAGCATAATATTCATTCTTATTAAAGGGATTTAAAAAAATTGCAATTTTTTTCTTTTCAAATTCTATTGTTTTATACACAATGTCCTTTTCTTTTGAAAATTTAATGAGTGCTGTTTTTCCATTTCCTATCTCATCATTAATAATATTCATATCAAAAGCAAAAAGAGAAAATGAAAAAATGAAAAAAACAAAGAAAAATTTCATCAATAATCCTTCATAGCTCTTTGAATATCTCTTTTTTGGTCTTTTTCTTTCAAATCATTGCGTTTATCATGCAGAAGTTTTCCTTTTGCAATGGCAATCTGCAGTTTTGCAATATTTCTTTTATTAAAATAAAGCTGCAGAGGCACTATTGTATAGCCGTCACGTGTTACAGCCTTTTGCATTTTTTCTAACTCTTTTTTATGCAAAAGCAGTTTTCTTGCACCGCGCTCTTCATGCCCATAGTAATGGTGCGTCGTCTCTAACCTGCCGATATGCGCATTAAATAAAAAAGCTTCTCCGTTTACAAAACGGATAAAGCTGTCTTTTAAATTGACACGATGTGCGCGAATTCCTTTGACTTCACTCCCACTGAGCACTAAACCTGCTTCAAACTTCTCTTCTATAAAATAATCATGATATGCTTTTTTATTTTTTGCTATTGTTTCGCCCATTTTATTTCTCTTCTTTTACTTTAAAAAAACTGCTTCCGCTTCCGCTGAAATAGTATCCCTCTTGATAATGTTGTGCTAAATCTGAATACTCCTGCAATGCAGGGGTAAACAAATCATTTGCTTCTTTGGCATCTAACTCATTTAAAATATCCAATGAAGACTTTTTTTTCAATTTATCAGCAGCAAATCCGTCTATTGGTGCATAAAAACTTTCTCTGTATGCTTTATAAACTTGAGGTGTACTTATTTGTACCTCAGGTGTATATATGTCAAATGATAGTATATCTTCATCAAAAGCTTCTACCACTTCACCTATCCCACTGACATTAGCACTCTCATATTCATAAATAAAAAACGGAACATCGGCACCTACATGTAATCCTATTTGTGCAAGTTCATTCAAGCTCAAACCTAAATGCAATACTTCATTACACATTTTCAAATACGTCGCCGCATCACTACTTCCTCCACCAAGACCGGCGAAGGCAGGAATACGTTTTTCAACTGCAATAGCGTAACTTCGCATAAGTTTTTCAAGAGCCTGACTTGATGTAGCCTCTTTGAGTGCTACATAAGCTTTGTAAATAGTATTTTGTTTCGTCGTACAGTCAAAATCGCCAATAATTTTAAATTCATTAGCTTTTGCCTGAACATTTTTTTTCGAAACAAACGAAAGTGCATCATATAAGTCATTGACTCTCATAAATCTTGAAACTATCTCATGGTACTCGTTTCTCTTGCCTGTTATTTTTAAAAAGATATTTACTTTGGCATAAGCCTTATACTTTTTCATCAGCTTTTTACTTTCTAAGTATTTTGTTCAAAGAAGCAATGTCACTTTCACTTATTTCTTCTAAAGAAGCAGCTTTATTACTCTCTTTGACCTCTTCTATAAGCTCATTTCGTATAATAGAAATCTCTTTTGGAGCATCTATACCAAGTTTTACAACACCATTTTCTACAGAAATTATTTTTACAACAATATTGTCACCGATTACTATAGATTCATCTGTTTTTCTTGCAAGTACTAACATTCTATCCTGCCTAATTCATATTTTACTTTACCCTCTTGCACTGTAATAATGGAAATACTCTCGCCATTATCCAGCCAATACGTACCATCATCTTGCAATTGTAAATCTTTTAAAGCAAGAACTCTTCCATACTTTACATTTTGGCTATCACCCAAATAATAATTTTGCGCAATATTTAAAGACTCTTTGATATTCAAGGCTTTTTCGCCTTCGTAAGTAAACTGTCCTTCATTCAGTCTTTCAAGCATACTTAAACTTCCATGTGCAACGCCAAGCTTATGCGCGATCATTTGCCCGAGTGACCGTATATAGGTGCCTTCACTTACAGTTGCTTCAAAAGTAACAAAAGGATGTGAATAATTTATTAGTTTTATATCATGTACGGTTGAATTAATTTTATTAAGAACAACCTCTTTCCCTGCTCGTGCTAAATCATAGGCACGCTGCCCATTAATACGTTTTGCGCTGAAAATCGGCGGTTCATATTCCAAATCACCATGCAGTGAACTTACAGCTTTTTCAATAACTTGAGGTGAAAACTCATTAAGAATAGCAACTTCTTCAATCATTTCCGTATCAAGTGTATCACTTTTTGCACCCAGCCACAGTGTCGCTTTGTATCTCTTTGGTGTTTTATTAAGAAACCTAAAGAGTTTTGTATGCGAGCCGAAACCTACAAGAAGCACTCCTTTTGCAAAAGGGTCAAGCGTTCCTGCAAAACCGGCTTTATTATTTTTATACTTATTCTTTAATATATAAAGATACTTGTTTGAACCAATTCCGGAAGGTTTGTAAGCGACAAACAGACGATTCATAATCTCTCTACAAATGACGCAAGAATATCACGTGAAGTTCCTGCAAAATTAATATTGAGTTTAAATTCCCGTCCTGACTTACTCACGCCGATAATACGCCCTGTTCCAAAGATTTTATGACGTACCAAATCACCTTTTTTAAAGGCTGTATTTTTTTCGCATTTTAAAGAACCTTTACATAAACCAGCTTCATTGAAAAAACGGCTTTTTTCCAAGTCACTTCTGCGTCCTTTGTAAAATCTGCTACCGGCATGGCATAAGGTCAAAGTCTCTTTTGCTCGTGTAAAAGCAACATAACCAAGTCGTCTTTCTTCTTCTAAATCACTCCCATCACCCACAAGCGGTAAAAAACCTTCTTCCATTCCTATTACAAACACATGTTCAAACTCCAAACCTTTTGAAGCGTGAATACTCATCATATAAATACTCTCTCCTTCAACCTGGTCCTGTTCGCTTTGCAAAGTAAGTTCATTTAAAAATTCATCTAAAGAGCTTTGCGGTGATTTTTTTACAAAATCTCTAAAAAGCCCATAAAATTCGTCCATATTTAGAATTCTTTCCTCACCGTCTTGCATATTTTTATAAATATCTTTAAGGGAGAAGGTCTCTTCAAGCAGATCTATAAACTCATATGTAGACTCTTTTACAACTTTGGCGATATCTTCAATATTTTTCACAAACTCTTTGAGTGTTGCGGAATTTTTTTTTCTTACCAGTCCTTCAAGTTCTTCTATAGTAGCATTTTTGATATATTCATAAATAGATGTACCTCTTTCATGCGCTGCAAGTTCAATCTTATCAAGACTTGCTTTTCCCAATCCGCGTTTTGGCTTGTTTACAATACGTTTGAGGGAAAAATCATCATGGTGATTTGTAATAACCCGTATATAAGAGATAAGATCTTTAATTTCAGCGCGGTCATAAAAACGAAGCCCGCCGACAAGCTTATAATTAATACCCGAACGGTTCAAACCCTCTTCAATAGAACGTGAAAGCACATTTACACGATACAAAATAGCTATTTCTTTTGCACGTACACCGCTGTCGAGCAGCTTTTGTATCTTCATTGCTATTTTTCTTGCTTCTTCATTTTCATCATTTGAATTGAGTGTAGCCACCTCATCACCATTGCCCCGTGTTGCTATTAAGTTTTTTCCCAAGCGGGATCTGTTATGTTCGATGAGAGCATTGGCAACTTTCAAAATTGGTGCACGTGAACGATAATTTTCTTCAAGTTTAAATACATTCGTACCTAAAAAATCTTGATCAAATTCCATAATATTACGAATATTCGCACCGCGCCAGCCGTAAATACTTTGATCATCATCGCCAACCACACATAAATTATTGTGAGCAGTACAAAGTTTTTGTAATAATTTCAACTGTAATTCATTTGTATCTTGGTACTCATCAATCATAATATATTGATACTTCTGCGATGTAGCCTGTGCCAACTCTGGATTTTCATCTAAAAGTTTGTATGTCAGCGCTATCAAGTCATCAAAATCAACTAAATTATTTTCCAGCAGATATTTTTCATATTCTTCAAAAACTTCAGCAATTTGCTTATAACTAAAAAGTTCAGCCTGCTTGTAGGCATCATCAGGACTCATCAATGAGTTTTTATATCTGGAAATTTCACTTGCTATTAAAGGTGTCGGCAGTTCGGAGTTTATCTTTTTTATGATTCTTTTTTTATCATCTGTGTCGATTACAACAAAATTATTGGCTCTATTCAAAAGGTGTATATTAAACTTTAAAAAAAGAAGACCAAATTTATGAAATGTACAAAGAAGCGGAGGATAAGCAACATTTTCTATCATTAAAAGAGAACGCTCTTTCATCTCTTTTGCAGCCTTGTTTGTAAATGTCAATGTAAGGGTATTTGAAGCCGGAATGCCTACTACTTCTATAAGGTATGCTAAACGTGAGACTATCGTTGTAGTCTTACCGCTTCCCGCACCCGCAAGGATCAATACAGGCCCTTCTGTTTGTTTCACTGCTGCTGATTGGGACTCGTTTAATTTATTAAATATCTTTTCCATATATGTTCACTACTATTAGTTGTATTTCTTAATTACATTTATTATAGCTAAATTGTCATAAATTATTACAAAACTATTGCAATAATTATAATTATGAGTTATAATTTTACTATTATTAATACTTATAGGAATTATTATGTTAAAAGATTTTGCCAAATTACATACTTTTTTGATGGTTATAAAAGAGAAAAGTTTCTCTAAAGCATCAGCAAAACTTGGGATTTCACAGCCTGCAGTGACACAACAAATCAAGTTTATCGAAGATTATCTTGATACTAAAATAGTAGATAGAAAGAAGAATGGAATTATACTTACAAAAGAAGGTGAAGACCTTTATAGAATTGCTCAAAGACTTGAGAAAGCTATACAAAACAGTGAAAAAGATTTATTAAAAATAATAAATAAAGAATTCACATTTGTTATGGGTTCTTCATTTGCCATCGGTAATTATGTTCTTCCGAATTATCTTGGTGAAATAAAAAAACGTATCAACAATGAAGTCTTTATGAATGTTGATCTCTCTTCAAATATTATCGAGCAGCTTGAAGACAAAAAGATAGATGTTGCATTGATAGAATCACCTATCTTTAAAGATGGTATTATCTATAGAGAATGGGTTGAAGACGAATTGGTACTTTTTTCAAATCAACCGATTAAAAAGCACCTCAGTGCAGGTGATTTACTCGATTTTGACTGGATTTGTCGTAACGAGGAGTCTCACACACGAAAATTGACCTCAGAAGTTTTTGAAGAGATTGGTGTACAATGTAACAACTTTAATGTTATTGGTGTACTGACAAGTCCGACTTCCATTAAAGAGTCTATTCTTCATGCGGATAAAAATGCAGAAAGACCACTTGTTTCTATTATGTCTCGTCATGTAATCAAATCAGAAATTGAAAACGGTACATTATATGAAGCAAGACTCAAAAATCATAAAATTACAAGAAATTTTTATATAGCTTATCTCAAAGAAAGAAAACATGATGCATTCGTGGATAATGTAGTTAACTACCTGCTCTCTTTAAATAGAGTGTAGGCAGATACTATTTAAGGAATTTAGCATTCTCTGGGTTTGAAAGAAAAGATGCCATAGAATTTTCAACTCCACTCTCATCAACATTGTCTTTCTCTTTTGATTCTTCTTCTTTATACGCAGATATATTGATTAAAACAGGTGTTTCATCTATAATAATCTGTAAAATACTAAGCAGTGGTACACTCACTATACTGCCAAAATTATCACTTCCAAAACCAGCTTCAAAAATAAGTAAATTATTTTCAATTCTTGCAGTTTCAAATGTATACCCTGCTAAGAAAAAAAGTGTGAGTGGACGAAACTCACTGTTTATACTCTCTGGCAGTTCAGGTTCAAAACTTACATCTTCTATTTTACATAAAATGCCAAAATTTTGCTCTTTTTGAAAAAAAAGAACTATAAGCTCTTGAATATTTTTTTTCATCAATAGTGCAAAGTCTCTATCTTGTATTATGTTTTCTAACAAATTATTTCCCTTATATTTTCATTTGGTATTATAGCAAAATCTATCATCGCATTCATCAATGCCACCTGATTAAAATTTTCTAAATCTTTTATAGATATATCTTCTTCTAAAATCTTATGTCTCTCTAATAATCTTGCTCTAGTTGTACCCTCCAGCAAAGGTTTTTTTGGTGTTATCCAATTATTTTTATATTTAAAGGCTATATTTGCAATGGAAGTATCTGTAATAAGCCCATTTTTGACTATAAGTATGTCATCACAAGAAGATTTTTGTCTTAGCAGTGTATCAATTCTGCTTCTATCATAATATTTTTTTGAATAGCTTAGATCATCATCAAAAACAAGTTTTAAAGTTTTAATATTCTTTTTTTTATACGGATGATATGTCACTTCATAATTTTTACCATCATAAACAACTCTACATCGAAACAGACCAGCTGACGGAGGAGTTAAAGCATCCTTTAATATTATATTGGAATTTTTGACTGTCTCATCAAGGCGTCTTTGATGATATTTAAGATTGTAAAGCTTTCCATCCAGCGCTTTAATAGTTTCTAAATATTGCATTTTATTCGCTAAAAAGTTCTGTGCTTAAATATCGCTCTCCGGTGTCGCATAAAATTGTCACAATGGTTTTGCCTTTAAATTCTTCGCGCATACCTACCTCCATTGCAGCATAAACATTTGCCCCAGAAGATATACCAACTAATAGACCTTCCCGTTTTGCCAACATTCTTGCCGTAGCAATTGCATCTTCATTGCTGACTTTTATCACTTCATTGTAGCAAGAAGTATCCAAAATAGCCGGAACAAAACCTGCTCCGATGCCTTGAATTTTGTGTGGAGCAGCAGTGCCGCCGGAAAGGATTGCCGAAGCTTCAGGTTCGACGGCAAAAACAGTAATATCTGCTATATGTTGTTTTAATACTTTGGATGTTCCAGTTAATGTACCGCCTGTTCCAACCGCTGCAACAAAAACATCTACATGTGAATCTGTATCATTAAGAATTTCTTGTGCAGTTGTAATTTCATGTATTTCCGGGTTTGCCGAGTTTTCAAACTGTT
>Ga0256836_1001028_pt1 | contig 13100 bp, 14 predicted proteins | sample 4561380metaG_FD_185974 | JGI IMG/M metagenome (GOLD analysis project Ga0256836, IMG submission 185974) | Hydrothermal vent microbial communities from Guaymas Basin, Mexico - 4561-380 | ecosystem: Environmental > Aquatic > Marine > Hydrothermal vents | place: Mexico: Guaymas Basin | collected...
AGAGATGCAAACATATGAAAAAGAAGTTTTAGAGGCTAAAGAGAACTATAAAGATGCTATTACTATTTTATTAGGCTACGAAGTAGACTACCTTCCTGGACATATGGACAAAAAAGTATTAGATGCAGATGTTGATTACCTCATCGGTTCTGTACACTTCTTAGAGGGTTGGGGATTTGATAATCCTGAGTTTATAGGTCAATGGAAAGAGCAAAATATAGATGAGATTTGGCAAAAATACTTTGATACTATTGAAGCTATGGCAGAGGCTAAACTTTTTGATATTGTAGGACATTTCGATCTTATTAAAGTATTTAAATTTATGCCAACTAAAAGTATTACAAAAATGGCAGAAAATGCTTTAAAAGCTATAAAAAAAGCAAATATGGTTTTAGAGTTAAATGTTGCAGGATATAGAAAAGATGTTCAAGAAGCGTATCCATCTCAAGAAATTTTAGAGATGGCATTTGCACTTGAAATACCTATTACTTTTGCATCAGATGCACATACACCAGAACAAGTTTCACTTTTTAATGAAGAGATAGTGAACTTGGCTCGTAGTGTTGGTTATACAGAGTGCGCATACTTTATAAAACGTAAACACAAAACTATTACTTTTTAACTCTCTGTATTTACAAGCCACATAGAGAAAATATCGAGATAGTTCCAAAAAGAGAGAATATACTCTTCACTTATTCCCTCATCTACAAGAGGTTCTAAAAGCTCAGCATAAAGTTCTAACCAAATTTTTCTCCCCTCTTCATCTATTCTAAAGGGAGCATGCCGACCAACCATCTGATGCTCTCCTCTCTCTTTCGTAAAAAGAGCTTCACCACCTGACACTTCTAAAAGAAAAGTAAAAGCATGACGTTTTGCCTCATCAAAATCCTCCTCATCTAAAACAGGAAATAAAAAAGCAATATCACTTTTCTCTATTAATTCATAATGATCATAAACTAACTTATGAAATCTCTCTTTCCCTACCTCATGTAAAAAACCGGGATGTGGCTTCGTTACAGGTGGTCTTACACCAATTTCTCCATCTGTTATAGTTAGTTTCATACTAAACCCTTAATTTATTTGCTAGAATTATACTTATTATTACCGTAAAAATATTTTAAATATTAGTCAAATTTTACTTTTTAGCATTAAGTCAAAGATATCGTGCTTCTAGTGTATCACTTTTAATATCAAAATTAAATTCAGTCATTAGAGGATGGGGTTCTTATCCGACCTTTAGGCAACTTTTTCGAGTGATACTTCAAGCATACTCTCAATATTTAAATGATAGTCAATAGCTTCCCACTCAATACCTGTATTCATACAGATGAGTTTATACTCTTTGAGTTGAGATATAGAAGCTTTTTTAAGTGGTTTATACCACTCCATTGGAGTTGAGATGATTCGACCATCTTCAAGTTTTACATGTAAGTATTCATCATCAAAGTGAACTTCTTTACCTTTAACTAAACCATTCATTCCAAATCCTTGTAAAATTATCCTGATTATCTTTAATAATTGCAAATGCTAACTTTAAATCTTTAGGTTTTAAGTAGTTTTGGACTACCTTTAAATTTTCTAATTCAACTTTAGCAAACCCTTCACCTTTCATAATATGAATATGTTTTGGTTCATGCTCATTTGCATAAAAGAAAAATTTGAAACCATTTTTATTGAGTAAAGTTGGCAATTATCATTCCTAATCTTTATTTAATAGTATTATAGCAAAAATTATATTTGTGGAAATTTCTTAACAGTCTAATTTGGACATAACGGTCGAATAGAAGCATAAAGTTTCGCTAGAAATTTTATTGACTTGATGTTTTGTTGTATCGGTCTTGGCTTCTAGGTTTGTTCTTGTTGAAGATTTTTAAAATACTAATTTTATTTTTATAGACTTTAAATTGGATAGTGTATTTCATAAATATCATATCTCTTACATTCTCATCATTAGAATAAAAAGATTGTCTACATTTAAATGCTGAATGAACCAAATTGTTGATTTGTTTGTCTAAATCTGTATAAAACTTTTCACTTGCACTTACTTTATCTTTTGAGATATGTGTTAAAATTTTTAGTAATTGAGTTTTATATAGTCTGGTTCTAAAGATTTGCATTGGCATTTAAATCTTTAAAAAATATTTGCATCTCTGTTTCATACTGCTCTTGAGATAGCATTTCCATTGTACCATTTTCCGAATCTTCAATAATTTGCTCTAGTTCTCGCTTTCTCTCATAAAAATAGGGGTCAAGTTCTAGATTTTTATCTTTTGAAACAGTTATATTTGAATGACTCTCTTTTACAAAGTTCATAAACTGTTGCATATAACTATCTCGTATCTGTATTGATAAAGTTTGCATTACTTATCCTTCTATTCAAATTACTTTATTATATCAAAACTTAAGTGAAGAGAACTTAAGTTTTTGTGATAGCTTTTAGTCTTCCAGAAACAGGATAACACTCAGAATATCTACTTCATTGCTTTAACTTATAAAACACCCCTGTGATTGAATATCCACTTATGCTATAATACTCCTATCTTACATTGGAGTAATCTATGCCAACAAGATTAAGAGTAGATATTGCAGGGTATCATCACATCATAAGTTTAACACCCCTGTGATTGAATATCCACTTATGTTATAATACTCCTATCTTACATTGGAGTAATCTATGCCAACAAGATTAAGAGTAGATATTGCAGGGTATCATCACATCATAAACAGAGGTGTAAATCGTTGTCATATTTACAATCACAATGATGATAAAGAGATGTTTTTACAGATATTAAATAAAAGTGCAACTCTCAACAAAGTGATAGTTCACGATTACTGTTTGATGGATAACCACTACCATATACTTTTAGAAACTACTGAGGACAACTTATCTACTTTTATGAGAGTTGTAAATGCTAACTATGCAAAATATTTTAACAAAAAGTACAAAAGGAGTGGTCATCTTTTTCAAGATAGATATAAATCAAAATACATACTATCTGAAGATTATCTCTACACTCTCATCAGATATATAGAGAACAACCCTCTCGAAGCATCTATAATCACAAAGGTAGGTAAATTCCCATATACACTAGCACATCAGATTTTTAATAACAAAACATACTATCCTTGCTGTAAAAATTCTATGCTCATAAAAGAGTTTGACATACAAACCCTTAATGAGTTTCTAGGTGAACCACTTAGTGAGAATGAACTTACATACTTAAAAGAACAAGAGAAAAAAAAGATCTATAAAGAACAAGGTAAAATACAAGTCACACAGGCTAAAAAGTTTATGGAATATTTTAAAGATGTAAATATAGATACAAAGAAAAAAAGAAATGTAGCGATACTTCATGCTTTTGAAGATGGGCATACACAAGTAAAAATTGCATCACACTTAAAACTATCAACTTCAGCAGTGAGTAAAATTATTAAAAGTGGATATTCAATCACAGGGGTTAATTCATGAATGTGTCACCTAGCTTCTCACCCCCTATTAAACTTATGCAACCCTACTTCTTTCTAAGTGCTGGCTTTTACTTTTTGAGTTTTTTTTCACTTTTCTTTTTAGACCCCTTTGTAGCTATTGAAGATTTTTTACTTATAGGCTGGGTTCACCTTTATATGCTTGGATTTGTGATGATGGGTATCTTTGCTGCCATGGCACAATTAGGCCCTATAGTAGTAGAGAGTAGGCACTCAAATGTATCTATTTTTAAATATCTATGGTTATTTTTACTCCTTGGACTCTTAACTATGCTTATTGGATTTTATAAAGATGTTACATTTTTACCCATCGGAGGTTTTTTGGTTCTTATTGCTATGCTTATTTATGCCATAGAGTTTCTACTTACCATTAAAAGTTCTAAACGTAAAACAAGCATAACAAAAGCGATGCAGATGAGTAACTTTTTTCTTCTCTTTGGTATTGTTACTGGTTTAGTTATGGCACTCGCATTTAATGGGCAAATTCAAATTAATCCTCATGATATTCTCAACATTCACACCTTTGGGCTTGTCGTAGGTTTTGTTATACTTCTCATTATGGGTATTTCTATCATACTTATTCCAATGTTTGGCTCCTCTACTAGAATAAGTGACAATGAATTTACAAAAAGTTTTTATACTATTGCTTTTGGAGTAACACTTATGATGCTCTCTCCTTTCTTTTACACTACAGTTTTAAAAAATAGTGCTTACTTTATAACAATAGTTGCGATTATTCTCTACTTTTACCAGCTTTATAAAATGATACGTTCAAGAAAAAGGGTCAAACATGATGTTTGGGCTCGCTCCATGTATGTTGCCTTTAGCTCCTTTTTCCTCGCTACACTCCTCTTAGTATACTCCCTTTTTGATACAGAGGATTTAAGTTTAAAACTTGGAATGTGGATACTCTTTATCGGTTTTTTCGGTTTTGTCATCGTAGGAAACTTCTATAAAGTCATCCCTTTTTTAGTATGGTTTCATCTCTACTCCCCTCTTATTGAAGAGAGAGCTGTTCCTATGTTACATGAACTCCTACCAAGTAGATTAGCAAACCTACAGTGGTTCTACTCTCTTCTTGGTCTTGGTGTAACATCACTCGCACTACTCACCCATAATATACTCCTTTTTAAAGGGGGACTCACCCTACTTTGTGTAGCTTCTCTTATATTTTTTATAATAATAATAAAAATATTAAAACTAAAGATATGATTAACCAATAAATTGTATAATACTTCAAATACAAAACAAAAAAAGGATTTACAAATGGGTAAATACATAGAATTAACTAGTGCTGATTTCAAAGAAACTTTAGGTGAGGGTGTATCTCTTGTAGACTTCTGGGCTCCATGGTGTGGACCATGTCGTATGATCGCTCCTGTTATCGAAGAGTTAGCAGAAGATTTCGATGGAAAAGCTAAAATCTGTAAAGTGAACACTGATGAAGAGCAAGATATTGCTGTTGAGTTCGGTATTCGTTCTATTCCTACTATTATGTTCTTCAAAGATGGCGAAATGGTAGACCAAGTTGTTGGTGCACAAAGCAAACAAGCTTTAGCTGACAAAATCAACGGGCTTTTAGGATAATCTCCTAAAGGATTTTATCTTGGCTAAAAGAAAAGGAAAATCTCTTTTTTCCCTCTCAACTCTTTTAGCCTCTTTCTTTGGTGCGGCTATGATAGCCATCGCCTTTGCTTACTTCAACTACAAATTTTCAGAATATAAATTTATAAACTTTAAAGAGTGGACTTTTTATGAAAAAAATGACCTATTTACTCCTACAGAGGAAAAATATATAGTTGTTTTTTATAGCTCTCGTGAACATGGGACTATGAATCTTTTAGCAGATGTAAATCTCAACTTTCCTATTTTAGCTATAGACTATTACAATAAAGTACGAAAAAACTCAAAAACTACAACCTTTTTACGTGGTGGTACAGAAAACTCTTTGGCGTTTATTCAACGCTTCAACATTTACTCCTCCCCCTCTATATTTTTTATAAAAAAAGAGAAAGACTCTCTTTATAAACAAGATAGTATGATTAGGAAACTCGATAATTTGAAAGAGTTATCGCAAGAAATAGATCACTTATAAACAAGGAAAAATTATTATGGCAATACTTGATTGTGCAATTATTGGTGGAGGACCAGCTGGTCTTACTGCAGGACTTTATACAACTCGCGGTGGTTTAGAAAATGTAACTATGTTTGAAAAAGGTATGCCTGGTGGGCAGATCACTAACTCTTCAGAGATAGAGAACTACCCTGGTGTTACAGGTGAAATAACAGGGATGGATCTTATGATGCCATGGCCTGCACAGTGTCAAAAGTTTGGTCTTAAACATGAGATGGTCAATGTTATCCGTGTCACTAAAAGTGGAGACACTTTTACAATTCATAATGAAGATGGTACAAATGTTAATGCACATAGTGTTATTATAGGAACAGGTTCATCCCCTCGCCGTGCAGGATTTAAGGGTGAAGATGAGTTCTTTGGTAAAGGTGTTAGTACATGTGCAACTTGTGATGGTTTCTTCTATAAGAACAAAGAGGTTGTTGTTATAGGTGGGGGAGATACTGCTTTAGAAGAGGCTCTTTACTTAGCTAAAATCTGCTCGAAAGTTTACCTTGTGCATCGTCGTGACACTTTTCGTTCCGCACCAAATACAGTCAACCGTTTAGAGAATACTGAAAATATTGAAATTATTCTTAACTCATCTCCAGATGAAGTTTATGGTGACAATATGGGTGTAACAGGAATAAGAATTAAAAACAGTTCAGGCGAAACTCGTGACATCGAAGTACCAGGTGTATTTACTTTCGTTGGAAACGATGTTAATAACCAAACACTTATACAAGAGGATGGAACTTTTCTTTGCGACATGAATGAGCAGGGACAAGTTATAGTAGACATTAGCATGAAAACATCAGTAGCTGGTCTCTTTGCAACAGGGGACATGAGAATAGCTGCTCCAAAACAAGTTGTAAGCGCAGCTGGTGATGGTGCAGTGGCAGCACTTCAAGCTATAAGTTATGTTGATGAGTTCTTCAATTAAAAGTATTATCACAAATATGTATCCTTTTTTAGTTAAAATACACTTTAAATTTAACTAAAAAGGATATACATGAAACTTTTCCTCTCTCTATTTCTCTCGTCTCTCTATCTCTTTGCATCAGATGCATTTATAAATGCTGAGTACCTTCACAAACATCTCAATGACAAGAACCTAGTCTTACTCGATACAACAGACCTTAAAAACTTTAAAAAAGGGCATATACCTAAGGCAAGAGAAGCTGATATTGCACTCTTTAGACACTGGGTCGATAAAAAATACCTTCTTATAAACTCCCAAAATGAGATTCAAGAAGTACTAAGAGGACTTGGTATTAACAGTGACTCACAAGTAGTACTCTACGGACATAACAATAGTAAAGAACTTTTAAAGTCGAGCTATATTGCACTAACTCTTCTTGCACATGGTTTTTCAAATGTATCTATTTTAAATGGTGGTTATGAAGAGTGGAAGTATGAGTACGAAAGTGATCCTGATGCAGTCTCCACAAAAACTACTCCTTTTAAAAGAGGTAATTTTACTATAAAATTTAATCCAAATATTTTAGTAGATATAAATTATGTAAGAGCACATATAGAAAAAGTTCTTATGATTGAAGCGAGACCAAAAGCCTATTTTACAGGTGAGAAAAAGTCTAATGGTGTTAAACGCTTAGGTCATATAAAAGGGGCAATAAGTAGTAACTGGCGAGATAAATTTAATGCTGATGATACACTTAAATCTGATGCAGAACTTAAAGAGATATTTTTAAATAAACAGAAACTTCATGCAGATAAAGAGGTGATTGCATACTGTACAGGTGGGCTTGAGGCCTCTATGAACTGGTATATATTAACACAAGAGCTACACTTTAAAGATGTAAAAGTGTATGATGCATCAATGATGCAGTGGGGAAATCTCGATGACACTCCAATGCAGAGATAGATTAGTAGACTTTAATAGATAAAAAAGCTGATAAAAAAACTTATTTAATCAAATCTTTGGTATTCTTTTAAAAAGAAACTATATGAGGTATTTATTATGATAAAAGTTGGTGTATTTGGTGCTAGTGGCCGTGTTGGAAAGTTACTCTTAGAAAATTTAAAAGAGGCACAAAATATGAGCCTTAGCAGTGTTTATGTAAGAAATAAGTTAGATTTTTCCATTGATCCATCTGTTTTAATCACTACAGATATGAAATCTTTCTTAAATGCTTGTGATGTTGTTATAGATTTTTCTCTTCCTGATGCGTGTGAGATGCTTTTAGAAAAAGCAATGCTTACACCTAAACCTTTAGTTATAGGGACAACAGGTCTTAATGCACATCAGCTTAACCTTCTCAAAGAAGCAAGTCAAATTATGCCTATACTCTATGCTACAAATATGAGTCTTGGTGTAGCACTGCTTAACAACCTTGTACAACAAGCTTCAGCTGCTCTTAAAGGCTTCGATATCGAAATAGTAGAGATGCATCATAAACATAAAAAAGATGCACCTAGTGGTACAGCACTTACCTTAGGTGAGCATGCTGCGCATGGTCGTGGACTTACACTTGATGATGTTCGAGTAAGTGGAAGAGATGGAAATATTGGTGAACGTAGTGAAGATGAAATAGCTGTCATGGCTATTCGTGGTGGTGATATTGTTGGTCGTCATACTGTTGGCTTTTACAATGATGGCGAATTTTTAGAGCTCAACCATACCGCAACTTCTCGTTCTACTTTTTCCAAAGGGGCTCTGCGTGCTGGTGAGTGGATTGCAAATAAAGAGGCGGGGCTTTATAAAATAAGTGACTGTTTAGGGCTTTAAGTAATAGAGTTTATATCTCTAAAGCACTCTTGGCAAGCTTTGCCCAAGCGGACTCTTTGTCTGCTTCTATAGCTGCCTTGTATGCTTTTTCAGCTTCCATATCTCTCCATAACTTACTTAAAACACCCCCTTTTAAGTACTTCTGTCTTGCTCTATCACGCTCTTTTAAAGTAACACTATCTAAAGATTTTATCACCTCAAGAGCCTTTGCATAGTTCTCTAAATTCATATATGCTTGGTAAAGCATAAACTCAAGATAAGGACTCTGTGCATGTGATCCTGCATCCTGCTCTATTTTCATTACTTTCTTTCCATAGTTTATAACCATGGCATCATCGTTTCTATCACTACCCAAAGACATCATAGTTACATAACGATCAATATCTTTATAGCTTATACCAAATACCTCTTCTATTTTTACCATAGCCGTTAACATATTCTCTTTTTGCTCCAAACGCTCATAGGTGTCAAAAAGGTATCTATATACATCATAATATTTTGTGTCCCCTTTGGCATCAAGAAGTGCAATAAGATCATTACTAGCATCAATAACATCACTATAGTTTCCTGTAGCAAAATCCACTTTTATATAACGATAGAGCCATTTTTTTCGAAGATCTAAAGCTTTGCTCTTAAAATTTTTCTCACACATTTTTCGGCTAAGCTGATAGTCCCCACCTTTCATAGCACACTCATAAATACCATCATCCCACTCATCTGAGAGTGTAATATTATAATCTTTTGAGATACTTAGCACCTCTTTACATTTTTTCTTCTCTAAAGAGCTCTGCATTACCCCAATAGCTGCATCAATAACTATCTCTTGAGTATCAGGGTAAGTATCCTCATCTAAGCCTAGGAGATCCTCTTTCTCACTGAGTACCTCTTGGTACTGTTTCTCTTCTAAAAGGAGTTTAGCTTTCTCATAAATTGCCTTATTACCTATAGTATCTTCAGCATACTCTTCTATTAACTTATTATACTCTGCTATTTTAGCTGTTGCATTCATATCATTTGTATCAAAAAAGAGCTCATCTTTGGCAACTTTTACCTTCTCTAAGTAATCCCCATCAGGAAATGCTTTCAAATAGCTATTTAATGCTTCAAGTGCCATCTCTCTATTTTTTGTTTTTGAAAGCCATAAACCACGTTTTGCCAGTAAAACTTCATAATCATCGTAAGTAGGATTTATTGCATCTAAAAGTGCTTTGGCTATTTTTGCTGCTGTCTCTTCATAGCCATAATCTTCAAAAGAAGTCATCATCTTCTTAGACTCTACATATCTCTTATTAAAATAACTCGGTTTTGCTGCTATGATTTTATCTACATATTTTGCTGACTCTTTTTGTGAATGATCCAACTGTGCTTTTGCAATGTCAAATGCTGCAGTAGCGGCTACATCTAAATCTTTTGTCTTGTAAAGTGCTTTTTTATAAAACTTTAGTGCAACTTTAAAACCACCACTCATTTCAAGCATCTCACCCTTATATATATATGCCCACTCTGTATAAACAGAATTTGGATGCTCACTAAAGAGTCTATCAAAAAAGTAATCAGCATCAATATTTAGCCCTATTTGCCCATAAGCCTGTGCAGTATAAGAGAGTATTTCAGGTATGTTACTGTTTGAGGAGTACTCTTTGAGATAAATTTTTGCATAACTAATTACATTATCATAATCTTTAAGTTTCGCATAGAGTTTTATCTTGTAGTATATAAGTTCAGCTTTAAAGAGTGTATCTGGATACTCATCTAAGATATCATCAACCACACTCATACAGAGTTCATACTTTTTCTCTTGAAAATATTTTTTTACTCGTAAGTAGTTCTTAACATCCCCTACTTTTTTTATCTTTACAGGATTTCCTTTAATATCTAAACTCCCTACAAAAGGGAGCTGTGCTTTGTCATTATAATATGGAAAATTTATACTTATTTCGGGGTGTTGTCTATTTTGAATCAGGGGGAGTCTCTCTTTATATCCTATTACTAGCCACCTCTTAGTAAGTGTAATATCTGCTTTATAAATTGTACTATCTTTAGTAAGGTCAAATATCTCTGCCATAAGTTTTATTTTATGAAATGGTTTGATCTTAATAAAATATGTATCTTTTTGAATAAAACTCTCTAATTTAAAAAAATCATTTTGAAGCTCTTTTGTAGTTTTTGCAGGTTTTTTACTAAAGGCACAGACAATCTCAGTAACTTGATCAAAGTCATCTAACTTCTCTTGACAGATAAATTTATTTTCTGCTTTAAGTTTGAGTGTCGCATACGTTTGAAAATCATCTCTTGCACTCTCCATAGTGATTTCAAGTGCAAAAGAGTCAAGCAGAAGAAGAGATAAAAGTAAGAGTTTTAGCAAATGTCTCTTCTCCTTAAATTATAGAGGTTTAACTCCTAGTATCCACTATTGTAAACAAAAGAAGTTACGAACTCTAAAAGTGGATCTACTGCTAAAAAAGCAAATATAGTTCCTATAATAGCAAAACCAATAATTGATTTAAGTGCTGTTGTTGCATTGGCAACATAGAGACTACCATCATTATTTATATTGTCCTCAATTGGATCTTTCATAAACATATAAACAATAAGTTTAATGTAGTAGTATCCAGCAATAGCAGAGTTAAGTGCCATAATAAGAGCAAGAACAGTATAGCCACCTGTTACAGCAGCACTAATCATATAAATTTTACCCCAGAAGAGTGCAAATGGTGGTAAACCTGCAAGGCTCAACATAAAGATAGCCATAATAATAGCTGCCATTGGAGATGTTTTTATCATACCTGAGAACTTGTCAAAACTGTGATCTGTTTTTTGGTACCCTGGTAACTCTTTTTGACGAGAGATCCATAACATAGAGAATGAACCAAGGTTAGTAAAACTAAATAGAATCCAGTAAAGAAATAGTGCTGAGTTTGATTGAGTTGTCCCAATCAAAATAGCAGCCATTACAAAACCAGCATGAGAGATAGAAGAGTAAGCAAGCATACGTTTTACATCACTCTGAACAAGAGCCCAAACATTTGCTGCAGTCATAGTAACAACAACAAAAGTGTAAAGTACTACTTCAAGCCATACAACATTTGCATGAATTAAAAACTCAAATAGTCTCATAGCCACTACAAATGCAGCGATTTTAGGAACAATTGACATATATCCAGCCATTGCAGCTGAACTTCCTTCATAAACATCTGGAGTCCAAGTATGAAAAGGCACGATAGAAAGTTTAAATGCAAATGATGCAAGTAAAAAAGTCACACCTACAAGCACAAAACCAATATCAGCATATCCATTAGCAGATAAGATAGTGGCAATTTGATTAATCTCAACTGATCCAGTAAGAGCATAAAGCACCATTGAACCAAAAGAGTAGAAACCAGCGGCTAGTGCACCCATTGTAAAGTACTTAATTGCCGCTTCAAATGATTTGTCACGGTTATGCATAGCGATGAGAGTATAGAGCGCTAAAGATGCTGTCTCTAAACCAACAAAAATAAGAATTAAGTTATCACTTGCAACCATAAACTGGAAGCCACCAACCATAAAGAGGAAGAGTGCAAAGAACTCTGGGTAAGAGAACTCATGAAAACGTTTATTCGTTAATGCAAGTGGAATAAAAAGCATAGATGTAGCAACTATAATAAACTGAGAAAGAATTGCTAAACCATCAATAAGCATCACATTAAACACACCAAGTGTAATTCCATCTTTTGCAAAAATACCTGCAGAATCTAAAAGTGCACCAAAATCTAATACTAGGAAAAGAATACTAAGTACAACATATAGTGATCTATGTAAGTTAGACTTAAATAGATCAACCACTAAAATAAGCAATGCACCAACAAATGGAATAAGCATTGGTGTTAGAGTCATTAAGTTTAAAGACTCTAAAGAAACATTAATAGGACTTAACATTAGTGTGCCTCCTTCGCTGAAGTTTTACTAATAACAACACCACTTACATTTGGTATTCTCATTTTTGCTTCTTCTGATGTAGCTTTGTTGTGCATTAACTGAACAACAGACTCAACAGAGTTATTTATTGGACCAAGCACTGGTTTTGGGTAGATCCCTAACCATACAGTAATTAGAACAAGAGGTACAAGTGCAATTAACTCTCGTTTGTTTACATCTGGAAGATTTCTATTCTCCTCTTTTGTTACTTCACCAAAGAACATTTTTTTGTAAGCAGCTAACATATAAATAGCACCTACAACAATAGCCATACCTGCTAATAGAGTAAGCATATGAGACTGTTGATAGAATCCAAGAAGACTTAAAAACTCACCAACAAAGTTGATCGTTAAAGGCATACCAACAGAAGCCATCATCATAATACCAAAGATAGTTGCATATTTAGGCATTACATGTGCTAAACCACCGAACTGATCCATCATTTTTGTATGACGTCTATCATAGATAACACCAACAAGTAAGAAGAGTGCACCTGAGACAACACCGTGAGCAATCATTAAGAAAACTGAACCAGAAATACCCTCAACATTCAGTGCAAATGTACCGAGAATAATAACACCCATATGTGATACTGAAGAGTAAGCAACAACTTGCTTCACATCTTTTTGTGCATATGCAACCATAGCAGTGTAAATAATCATAATAATTGAGATAATTGCAATTGGATACATAAAGTAAACAGAAGCATCTGGAAATAGAGGCAATGAAAAACGGATAAATGCATATGTACCCATTTTAAGTAAAATTGCCGCTAGTATAACCGAACCAATAGTT
>Ga0256836_1001030_pt1 | contig 13087 bp, 11 predicted proteins | sample 4561380metaG_FD_185974 | JGI IMG/M metagenome (GOLD analysis project Ga0256836, IMG submission 185974) | Hydrothermal vent microbial communities from Guaymas Basin, Mexico - 4561-380 | ecosystem: Environmental > Aquatic > Marine > Hydrothermal vents | place: Mexico: Guaymas Basin | collected...
GAAAATTTATTGAAAGACGAAGATTTGAAAAAATATTTAAACGATGAGGAAATAAGAGGGCTTTTTGATTACAACTATTACACAAGAAACGTAGACAGGATTTATAAGAGAGTTTACGGGGAGTAATATAAAATGTAAAATGTAAAATGTAAAATGTAAAATGGAAAATGGAAAATGGAAAATGGAAAATGTAAAATGGAAAATGTAAAATGGAGAATTGAATTAGTTAATTTTAAAACGTCAAAGGATTATGAATATAATCTTAAGAGGGTAATAGAGATTATTCAAAATTCTCCTGCCGGTTTTCTTCTTTTTCCTGAAGTGTGTTTAACGGGATTTGATTATGAAAACTGGGATGAGGTTAATAAATTCGGGGAATATGCAATAAAAGAGCTTTCGAAACTAAATAAGTCTTTTGCGCTTACATTAATATATAATAATAAAAACTATTTTTGTCTGTTTGAGAATGGTTTAAAATATAAGAGGGCAAAATATAATTTATTCGGGGATGAAAACAGGCATTTTGAAATAGGGTGTAAGCCCGAAATTTTTGAATTCAGAGATTTAAAATGCGCAAATCTAATCTGCTTTGAGCTTAGGTTTCTTGAATATTGGCAAAATTTTAGAGGTGTGGATATAATATTTGTACCGGCCCGTTGGGGAAAAGAGAGGATTGAGCATTTTAAAACACTGAATAAAGCATTGGCACTGTCTACCCAATCGCAGGTAATTGCCGTAAATAGCGCAAACGAGTATGCGTGGGGATGTAGTTTTGACGCGTGGGGTGAGGGTGTTGAGTTTGATATTGATAGAAACATCTCTTTTATTGATTTGAATAAAAACAGAAAAATCAGAAAAAAACTGAATATAGGAATAGAATGAGTAAGTTACTTGCGGATAAAATAGCGGATTATGTAGACCTTGGTCCGAAAGAATATAAGGCATTTTGCGAAATAGACAGGAAATATTTTGTTCCTTTCGGGTTTGAGAGAAAAGCTTACGATATAACACCTCTTCCCCTTGCGGATGATTCTACAATCAGCTCGCCTCTTACAATCGCTAAAATGACCATGTATCTGGATTTGGAAAATGTTGACAGTGTGCTGGAAATAGGATGCGGCAGCGGCTATCAGGCTGCAATTTTAAGTAAAATAGTCCGCAGGGTATTTACAATAGATAGAATTTGTAAATTGGTCGAAGTAGCAAAAGAGAGGTTTAAAAAATTAGGGCTTTATAATATTAACGTTAAATGTGATGACGGGAGATTTGGCTGGAGGGCATACGCTCCGTTTGATAGGATACTTTTGTCGGCGTATATCGAAGATATGGAAAAAGATTTGTTAAACCAGGTAAAAGATGACGGGTTTATTTTAGCCCCCGTCAAAATCGGAAACGAACAGGTAATAACAAGATTTTATAAAAACGGCAAAAAAGAAACACTTGAAGCGTGTGAATTTGTGCCGGTAAAAAAAGGCATAATAAAATAATCAGTTTTGCAAAAATTTTCTTATTTCTTCGATAGGCATAGGTTTTGCAAAATAAAATCCTTGAAGAAAATCGCATTCAAGCTCTTGCAGTATTTTAACCTGATTTTCGGTTTCTACGCCTTCGGCAATGGTTTTTAGGTTAAATTTATGTGCGAAATTTATTATTGTTTCAACAATAGCTAAATCTTTTTGTGAATTTTCTATGTTTTTTATAAAAGACATATCTATTTTTAAATAATCTGCCGGCAAGTCTTTAAGATATGTTAAAGATGAATAACCGGTCCCGAAATCGTCAATTGAGAGTTTAAAACTTTTTTGCTTAAAATATTCAAATATTTCTTTTGTATAATCTATATTGCCAGCTATTTCCCTCTCTGTTAGTTCTATAATGACAGGAATGTTTTGTATTTTGCTAAACAGTGATTCTATATGCTGCTTATCCGTTAGAGATTTACCTGAAATATTAAAAGATAGAGGAATTTTAAGTTCGTTTAAATATTCAAGATATTTTGGAAACATAAGTTTTTCAATTTCCTTGATATAGCCGCTATTTTCAGCAAAATCAATAAAAGAATTAGGGTAAATTAATTTGTCATTATGTTTGATTCTAAGCAGTGTTTCGGCACCTGCAATTTTTAATGTTTTTGAATTTACATAAGGCTGAAAATAATAAACAAACTCTTTATTTTTAATTGCTTCGATAATCAAATGTTTAATATCGGAGTATTTTATTATTTTCTGATTTATTTCAGCGTTGAAAAATTCATATGTAAAATCGCCTTTTTCTTTGGCTATTTCAAGGGCTAAAAACGCTTTTTCAATTAGTTCCGTTATATTCGTTGAATCCTTGGGATAAAGAGAAATACCAATATTGATGGAAATTTTATTATTGAAATCTTTTAAATTTTTAACTTTATATAAGATTTTATGGATAATAGAATGCAGATCGTTAATTGAGTTGTATTTAAGAAATACAGCAAATTCATCTCCCCCGATTCTGCTTATAATGTCCTTTTCATAAAAAATAGTCTTTAAAAAGTCGGCAAATTTTCTAAGCAGGTAATCCCCCGCCGCATTTCCGTTTAACTGATTGAAAATTTTAAAATCTTTTAAATCTATGATGATGCATGCATAAGAATATTTTGAATTTATTGATTTTGAAATTAAATTAATAAATTCATTTCGGTTTGGAAGTTCGGTTAACAAATCTTTTTTCAGTTTGTTTTGCAGTGTTTTTTCGTGTGTTATGTCGATGGCTAAAGAGATATAATATTTTTGATTATCAGGTGTGGTAATGGGAATAATTTTATCTTTTAAATAAAAAATATGTCCTTCTTTGTCTTTGTTTATGATAATTGTTTCAACAATTTTATTGTTTTGAAGTTTTTCCCATATCTTTTTGTAAAAATCTTCCGAATGGTATCCTGATTTGAAAATTTTCGGGTTTTTGCCTAAAAGTTCTGGAATTTTATATCCGCTTATTTCTTCAACACTTTTGTTTGCATATAAAATATTTGCATTTTCGTCGGTAATAATAACCCACGAGTATGCTTTATCCAAAGCCTCTTGGAGTAGTTTTAAATACGTAATATTTTCGGCTTTTTTTAAAGCAAATTCGATATCCTGCTTTGCTTCTTTGAAAATGGAAACTGAAAGGTCGTCAAAATCTTCCGTATATTTTGAACAAATTGCGATAGCCGCATATAAGCGATTGCTTTTAAAAATAGGGAAAAACAGAATTGATCTGAAATTTCTCTTTAGCAGTGTGTTTATGAGCTTTTTATTAGGGAATTCGATTTTTGTTAAATCGTTTATAATCATAAATCTTTTTTCAAGCATATATTTTGTAGCCATACATTTATTGGTGTATTCAGGATCTGCTTTAAAATTTTCACGGAGAAAATTTAAAAAACTTTCATCATAATTGCCTACGCAATATTTTGGGTCCATGTCTGCTGAATCAGGTTTTTTTATTGAAGCGCATACTAATTCGTAGTTTCCTTTTTTTAAAATTTCTTCCGCAATGTTTGAAAAAATTTCTTTTTCATTATCTTTTGTAATTATTGTTTGATTTATTTCTTTAAGTATGTCTATTAAAAATTCTTTTTTATATTCGTTTGTTACGTCTATTCCTATTACAAGTCCGGCAGTGGAACCGTCATTTAACTGTATTGTCTGCGTGAAAAATTTTATCAATAAACGTTTGTTGTTTTTGTTCCAAACCTCCATAGGCTCATAAATTGCTGGAAAGTCTTCGCCTTTTAGTCTTTTTTTTACAACTTCTTTGATTTTTTCTCTTTTTTCACCAGGAGGGAATATTTCTTCAGGGGACATATTTAAAAATTCTTCATAAGTAAGTCCTAATACTTCTTGAAATTTTTTATTTGCATAAATAATTTTTTCTTTATATATCATTACCCCGACGTATGGCTGTTTGTTAAAAATTTCAAGAAACTGTTTAAAATCCATTTTTTCCTCTAGTATTTTTGTTTAATTATACAATATTATTTAACAATGCAAGTGTTTGGTTAAAAGAAATTAATTCATTAGGGGGTTGTTTTAGGAAATTTTCCATTGCTTCTTTTTTGTTTATTGCTTCGTCAAGTTCTGGGTCGACTCCTTTTTGATAAGCTCCTATTCTTATTAAAACTTCGTTTTCTTTAAGAAGTGAATATAATTTTTTAAATTTCTGCGCTTTTTGCAGATGTTCGGGTGTGACTACGTTGCTCATAACCCTGCTAGCGGAATTAAGTATATTGATAGGCGGATAAATGCCGCTGTCAGTGAGTTCCCTGCTTAAAATAAAATGCCCGTCAAGTATGGAACGAGCCTGATCCGCAATAGGATCTGCCGAAGTGTCGTCGCCTTCTACAAGTACGGTAAAAAATGCGGTAATGGAGCCTTTGCCTTTTTCCTTTCCGGCCCTTTCCATAAGTTGCGGCAAAAGCATAATCGCACTTGGCGGATATCCTTTGGAAGTGGGAGGCTCTCCCATAGCAAGTCCGATTTCCCTTTGAGCCATTGCAAAACGTGTAATGCTGTCCATTAAAAATAAAACGTCATGCCCCTGATTTTTAAAATATTCTGCTACCGCCATAGCACTGAACGCCCCGTATTTTCTCATAAGTGCCGAATCGTCGGACGTTGCAACGATTATAACGGTGTTTGTCAAATCACCGCCTAAGTTATGTTCGATAAATTCCGGAATTTCCCTTCCCCTCTCACCGATTAGCGCTATAACTTTTATATCTGCATTTGCACCTTTTACAATCATACTCATAAGAGTCGATTTTCCAACCCCGCTTCCGGCAAAGATACCTAGTTTCTGACCTTTTCCGCATGTTAAAAGTCCGTCAATTGCTTTTACTTTCGTTTCAAACACTTCATTTATTACGCCTCTTTTCATAGGTGAGATGGGTTTGCTCATAATGGGATATTTTGTATCAAATAATATATCCCCTTTATCGTCTATGGGGTTCATAAACGGATCAACCACTCGTCCGAGCAGTCCTTTTCCTACCGGAATCTGCATTCCGTTTTCGTCGATGTAGATTTTATCGCCTATTTTAAACCCTTCAAGAAACGAAAACGGTGTAACTACAAAAGAGTTTTCATCAAGTGCCGTTACCATTCCGAGTATTTCATGATTTTCCGAGCAGATTTTTACAATATCGCCGATTGATGGATTGAGCCCGGTGGCTATAAGGTTTGTGGGATTTATTTTTTTAACAATTCCAAACGGTTTGGAAAGCGGTTTTTTGCCGATTTTGTTTTTTATGCTTTTAAGAGGCATTGCAATCCTTTAGTGAAAAATGGTAAAAATGGTGAAAAAAAGTGAAAAGGGTGAAAATGGTGAAAAAGGGTGGGTTAAAATTCTCAATTCTCAATTCTCCGTTTATTAAAAGTGTGTATGAATGGGTGCGTTAATGATATTAAAAAACTCTTCCCTTGTTTTTTCCTCTAGAAAAATTCCTCTTAAAGCGCTGCTTGAAGTGTATGAATGTTTGGTTTCTACGCCTCTCATTTCCATGCACATATGTCTTGCGTGAATTACCACGCCCACGCCTTTTGGCTGGACTACTTCCATAATGGCATCGGCGATTTGTTCGGTTAATTGCTCTTGAATTTGCAGTCTTCTTGCAAATACGTTTACCATTCTTGGGATTTTGCTAAGTCCCACAACTTTTTTATCCGGAATGTATGCCACATGTGCCCTTCCAAAAAACGGCAGTATATGATGCTCACACAAAGAATAAAATTCAATGTTTCTGACCACCACCATTTCGTTGTTTGTGGATTCGAAAAGTGCATCGTTAAGTACCTCTTTTGGGTCTTTGAAATAACCGCTGCAGAGGTATTCGAAACTTTTTGCAACTCTTTTTGGGGTTTTGATTAAACCGTCTCTTTTTACGTCCTCTCCTATTGCTTCAAGTATCATTTCGGCTGCCAATTCAAGTTTTTTTAAATCAACGCTCATTGTTATCCTTTAAAATTTTTGGTATTATACCCTTTAAAAAAAGGATTTTAATGTTAGAAGCAAAAAAAATTGACTCTGCCAATAGTATAATCAAAGCTACAATCGAAAATCAAGACTTAGAAGCAAAAAAAGACAAAATTGCAAAACAAATCGCAAAAAAAGCAAAAATTCAAGGTTTCAGACCCGGAAAAGTGCCTGTTAAGTTAGTTAAAAAAATGTATGCCGCTGATATTGAACAAGATGCAATAAGCGAAGCGGTTAGGGAAGTTTTGGACAAAGGTGTTAAAGAATTAGGCATTACCGATATGATTGCAGAACCGGAAGTTGTTAAATTTGATAAAAAAGACGACAAAATCGAAGTTGAAATCAAAGTTTACACAAGACCTGAAATTGAAATCGGTGATGAATATAAAGAATGCGTACCTGAAGTGGAAGTTCCTGAAGTAACTGACGAAGAAGTTGAAGAAGAAATTAAAAAAATAGCCGAAGCTCAGGCGGAAACTAAAGTTTCAAGAAAAAAAATCCTTAAAGAAGGTCTGATAGGTGTAATCGATTTTACGGGATATATCGACGGTGAAAAAATGGAAAACGGAAGTGCTGAAGCGTATCCTTTAGAAATTGGAAGCAACTCATTTATTCCTGGATTTGAAGAGCAGCTTGTAGGGATGAAAGTAGGGGAGAGCAAAAGAATAAAAGTAACATTTCCTGAAAACTACGGGGCTAAAGAAATTGCCGGAAAAGAAGCTGAATTTGACATAACCCTTCAGGAAATTCAGGAAAAAGTTCCTGCTGAAATCAATGACGATTTGGCTAAAAAATATATGGCAAAAGAAGACGCTACATTAGATGAACTTAAAGAAATGATTAAAAAATCTATTGAAGAGAGAAAAAAAGCCGAAATTTTCGCACCTAAAAAAGAAGAAATTCTTGAATGTTTAGTTAAAAAATATGAAATAGATTTACCTGAAAGTGTAGTGGAAAAAGAAGTTGAAATTATGATCAACAATGAAGCTCAGAAAATGTCTCCGGCCGAGCTTAAAGAACTTCAGGAAAATCCTGAGAAAGTAAAAGAATTAAAAGAAAAACTTCTGCCTGAAGCGAAAGAGAGGGTTAAACTCACATTTATTATTGATGCAATTGCTAAAAAAGAAGGAATTGAGGTAAGCGACCAGGAACTTACTCAAATTTTATATTATGAAGCTATTATGCAGGGACAAAATCCTCAGGATGTGGTAAAATATTATCAGGAAAACAATTTGCTTCCTGTAATTAAGATGAATCTGATTGAAGAAAAACTTCTAAATAAACTGTTAGAAGACAAAATAAAAGGCGAAAATTAATATGAGTATTTTAATTCCTACTGTAATTGAAAAAACCGGAAGAGGCGAGAGGGCGTATGATATCTATTCGCGCCTTCTTAAAGACAGGATTATTATGCTTCAGGGTGAAATAAATGACCACGTATCAAGCATAATTGTAGCTCAAATGCTGTTTTTGGAAGCCGAAAATCCTGAAAAGGATATTTATCTCTACATCAATTCTCCGGGCGGGGTTGTAACAAGCGGAATGGCGATATATGATACGATGAATTACATAAAGCCCGATGTCGTAACCATTTGTATGGGACAGGCTGCGAGTATGGGGGCGTTTTTACTAAGTAGCGGTGCTAAGGGTAAAAGGTTTGCGCTTCCTCATGCAAGAATTATGATACATCAGCCTCTGGGAGGAGCCCAGGGACAGGCTACCGATATTGAAATACACGCCAAAGAAATTTTAAGAATGAAAAAAGAACTTAATAAAATTTTAGCCGAAAACACGGGACAGAGTATTAGAAAAATTGAAAAAGATACCGAAAGAGATTTCTTTATGAGCGCTGAAGAAGCCATGAAATATGGTATAATTGACAAGGTACTTAAAAAAAGAGAAAACTGATGATAGGCGAAAAAAACGAAAAAATTTCTACAGTAAACGGTGTTGCCAATTTAAGTGAGCCTTCTTCCCCTCTTGAGGAGTTTGCAAAAAAAGTTTTTGACAAACTGCTTGAAGAAAATGTCCCGCCGATTCCTTATTATTATAAACTTTATTTTTTTAATATGTTAGATGAAGAACCTGTGAATTTCAGAAAACAGGTATATGAGCTTATTTCTTTAGAAGAAACCAATGAGTTTGAAAAAGATATAGAAATAGAAAAAAAATTAAAACAGTCATTTAAATATTCTAAAGAACTTTTACAACGCACCGCCTTATTATATAAAAATTCACAGTCTATAAAAGAAATATTTGAAAAATACAAACAAGAAACTGCTCATATAGCAAATCCTAAAATTTTTGTTCGTTTGCTCGAAAGTTTTGAAGAAAAATTAAAAAGAATTAATGACAAATTAGATAATGAATTAAAGCAGATAAAGCAGCTTTATTCTAAAAACATTGAAATCTTAAAAGATATAGAAAGTAACTCTATATTTGATTCACGATATGGCATTTACAACAAGAAATTTTTTATTCAAGAACTTACGAAAGAAATAAGGTTAATTGAAAAATTCAAACACAGAAGCAGTGTGGTTGTATTGAAAATAAAAGACAGTGTGTTTAAATCGTTAAAATCCGAAAAATCAAAAATCCTTCTTAACAGAAGCGTTGCAAAAATAATGCTAAAAACATCAAGAAGGACGGATATTGTAGCACATTTAGGCGATGGTGTTTTTGCAATGCTTTTAAAACATACCGATAGAATCGGTGCCGGCAGGACTGTAGAGAGACTTTCGGATATAATTAGTAATTCCGCAATATTTTTAGAAGGTGAAGAGATTAATATTAATATTGCTTCGGGAATTATAGAAATAATAAGTGGAATGGATGTGGAAACATGCCTTGCCAATGCTCTAGATATGATGGAAAAAGCTGAAAAAGACGATATGTTATATTATCTATATGAAGGAGATTAATGGCTATATTGGATATAGTTACATATCCTAATAAAATTTTAAAACAGATTTCAAAACCTGTTGAAAGATTTGATAATGATCTTCATAAATTATTAGACGATATGTATGAGACGATGATTGCAAAAAACGGTGTAGGGCTTGCCGCAATTCAGGTAGCCGTGCCTATTCGTGCGCTTTTAATAGATATAGGGGATGAAGAAGGAAAACAGAGTAAAGACACTCTCATAGAAGTTATAAATCCCGAATTTTTAACGTGGGAAGGCAGTCAAAAAGATACCGAAGGGTGTCTAAGCGTGCCTGAATATTTTGATGAAGTTGAAAGATATGCAAATGTAAAGGTTAAATTTTTTGACAGATTCGGAAAAGAGCATATAATGGATGCGGACGGTCTTTTAAGTGTCGCTTTTCAGCATGAAACAGACCATCTTGACGGGCATTTGTTTATTGAAAGACTTGATTACATTAAAAGAAAGAAGTTTGAAAAAGAGTGGAAAAAACTGCTAAAACAAAAACGAAAAAAATAAATTCCGCTACTCTTAACGGATTTATCGCTCAAAAAGTGGAAGTTGAAAGCTCTTTTACAAAAGGACTTCCCGGATTTGCAATTGTAGGGCTTGGTTCTCAGGCTATTCAGGAGAGTAAAGAGAGAATAAAATCTGCGCTTTTAAACAACGGTTTTGAATTTCCCCCTCTTAAAATTACCATAAACCTCGCACCTGCCGACTTACCTAAATCAGGATCACAATTAGATCTTCCCATAGCCCTTAGTATTTTGTATCATAAAAAAGATGTGGACCTTAGCGAGTATCTTGTTTTAGGCGAACTTGGACTTGACGGGAGTCTTAAGGATACCAATTCAATCTTTCCGATTATTCTTTCACTTAAACCCAAAAAAGTAATAATTCCGCTTGAAAGTGCTCGTAAAGCGAATAAAATACCGGGTGTTGAAGTTTATGCCTTTTCACATATCGGCGAATTTGAAGAGTTTGAACCTCAAAAGATTGAAAACAATGAATTTAATTACAGCAGTATAACTGTAAAGGGTAAAAAATATTATTATCTCGAAAACTTCGAGCTTGATTTTAAAGACGTGTTAGGACAAAATCAGGCAAAAGAAGCGGCTCTTATTTCTGCGGCCGGATTTCACAATATATTGTTTGAAGGAAGTCCCGGGGTTGGGAAATCTATGATTATTAGCAGAATGAGGAATATTTTGCCTCCTATGAGTCTTGAAGAGATACTAGAAGTGGAAAAATATAATTCCCTTGAAGGTAAAGAAGTTACGTTTAAGCCCATAAGACCTTTTCGCGCGCCGCACTATTCAGCTACAAAAGCCGCAATATTCGGAGGCGGAAGCAAGGGGGCTAAAATCGGGGAAATTGCATTTGCCAATAAAGGAATGCTTTTTTTTGACGAACTGCCTTATTTTTCTAAGGATGTGCTTGAAAATTTAAGACTTCCTCTTCAAGATAAAAAAGTTTTAATAAGTCGAGTTAATTCCAAAATAGAATATGAAACCGACATTCTTTTTGCGGCTGCTATGAATCCGTGTCCCTGCGGTAATCTTTTAAGCGCAAACAAAGAGTGCAGATGTACCGAACTTGAAATTAAAAGATATAAAAATAGAATTTCAGAGCCTTTATATGACAGAATTGAAATATATTTGCAAATGACTGAAGACGATTCAAAAGATACGATTTCAAGTAAAGAGATGTTTGAAAAAGTTTTAATAGCATTTGAAATGCAACAGGGTGAATTTAACGCAAACCTGCCTGAAAATTATAAATTTGAAATTCAAAACGAAGCTTATGATATACTTAAAAAAGCCGTTCAAAATTTTGCACTGAGTAAAAGAAGCGAATTTAATTTACTTAAAGTAGCAAAAACTGTTGCAAATCTTAATAAACGTGATAAAATAACTAAAGAGGATATTTTAAAGGCTTTATCGTTTAGAAGAAGATAATGACTGAATTGAGAATTAAGGTTGAAAGATTTTGAATTATGAATTTTAGATTTTGGATTAAAGATATCAATAACCAATAACAAATTACAATATTGCATATATTTTGCTTTAAGCTTTGAGCTTTATGCTTTTAGCTTATTATAAGGAGAAATTATGAAACCGGCATTCAAAGAAGTTTATCAGTTTGATAAAAAATGTTATGAAGAGTATAAACTGACAGAAGATATTTTAATGGAACATGCCGCATATTCCATGGCACTTGAAATATATAAAAGGGTGCCTAAAAATTCTGTTGTAAATATCGTAGCGGGTCCCGGTAACAACGGAGCTGACGGTGTAACGCTTGCGAGGATTTTGATTGGGGATTATCATGTGAATTTATATATGCCGCTTGGGGCGAAATCTGAAATGTGCCGCCTCCAGCTTGAAAGATACAAAGCCGTAGGCGGTAAAGTGGAAAATGAATACAAAAAATGCGATTGTCTGGTTGATGCAATATTCGGAAGCGGATTAAAGAGGGATTTGAACGAAGAAATCGTATCGGTTGTAAATAAAATGAATCATTTAAACGCTTTAAAAATAGCCTGTGACATTCCTACAGGTATCGATGATAACGGAAATCTGCGCCCAGTGGCTTTCAGGGCGGATATAACGGTTACAATGGGGGCGGAAAAAATTGCTTTATACAGTGACGCGGCAAAAGATTATGTGGGAGAAATAATAAAAGCCGATTTGGGGGTGAGTTTTACGAAATATATTCACAAGTGCTGTTATTATATTCTTGAAAAAGAAGATTTGATAACCCCTATTAGAAAAAAACAAAACACACATAAACGCTCATACGGTCATCTTGGTGTATTGGTGGGTGAAAAGCCGGGAGCCGGTATTTTGGCGGCAACGGCGGCTTTTAATTACGGATGCGGACTGGTTAGTGTAATGGAAAATGGAAAATGTAAAATGGAAAATTTAAATGTTCCTTATGAAATAATGAAAACTGATAAGTTGGAGAATTTTACGGCGTTGGCTTTTGGTATGGGAATGGGAGATTGTTTTGACGAAGTTTTGGATGATATTGTAAAACTTGATATACCTATGGTTGTAGATGCGGATATGTTTTATAAAAAAGAAATTGCTAAATTTCTGGATAAAAAAGTTGTTTTAACCCCTCATCCAAAAGAATTCGCTTCTTTGCTTAAAATCACGGGACTTGGAGAATACAGTGTAAGAGAAGTGCAGAAAAGAAGGTTTGAGCTTACTGAAAAATTCAGTGAAAAATATCCGGGAGTTGTGCTGCTTTTGAAAGGCGCGAATAAAATTATTGCATACAATAAAAAACTGTTTATCGACCCAAACGGGGATGTAGCATTGGCAAAAGGCGGAAGCGGGGATGTTTTGGCGGGTATTATAGCCTCACTCCTAGCTCAAAAATGGCATCCGCTAAAAGCCGCGATTCACGGAAGTTTAGCACATTCTCTTGCAGGGCATTACGAACCGAATTTCGCACTTACTCCTACCAAAATTATAGATAATCTTTGTAGAGTGGGTAGTGAGTAATAAAAAATTTATTTAAAAAAACAATAATTTTTTTACTAACTGACTTCGTTAATTTACTAATGCATTTGCATCCTGATTTTTCAAAATAAGTAACATTATATTAAAAACTACCCAGGGCTGTTTCACGCTGATAAAATTCAAACAACGAAAAAGTAAAAATATGACAGCGTTGCGGATTTTAACGAAAATTTTGCGTTAAAAAAAGTGCGTCTACCCGTCAGGGCGCTTGCCGTTCGCACTTTTTAGCAAAATTTGAGTGTTGCGTAAGCAAAAAGGAGCACGAAGCTGTCATATTTTTATCTTTGAAGTTTAGCATGAAACAACCCTGAAAAACTACCCACTTATTTACCCTTTATTGTAAAGCTTTTTAAACTCATCACACTTTTCCAATAGCTCCTCTTTTTTGCCTGTGCATACTATCTGACCGTTTTTGAAAACAAGTATTTCATCGGCGTTGTCGATTGTATGAAGTCTGTGTGCTATGATGAATACTATCATATCGTCAAGGTTGTTAATGGTGTCCATTATAACCGATTCGCTTTTGTTATCAAGCGCACTTGTTGCTTCGTCGAGTATCAAAACATCCGGGTTTTTATATAAAGCCCTTGCTATTGCGATTCTCTGTTTCTGTCCGCCGCTTAGGTTGCTTCCGTTTTCCTGT
>Ga0256836_1001034_pt1 | contig 13053 bp, 11 predicted proteins | sample 4561380metaG_FD_185974 | JGI IMG/M metagenome (GOLD analysis project Ga0256836, IMG submission 185974) | Hydrothermal vent microbial communities from Guaymas Basin, Mexico - 4561-380 | ecosystem: Environmental > Aquatic > Marine > Hydrothermal vents | place: Mexico: Guaymas Basin | collected...
AAAATGGAGAATTGAAGAACTTCAAAATGGATATGATAGAACACTTGAATTAAGCGAAAAGCAAGTAAAAGAGTGTTTAGATAATGGTATGAAATTTAGTGATAATTTAGAAGATATAAAAGATTGTAATATCTACATCGTAACTGTTCCAACTCCAATAGATAAGCATAATAATCCAGACTTAACACCTTTAATAAAAGCAAGTGAAAGTGTAGGAAAAGTATTAAGTAAAGATGATATTGTAATATATGAATCAACAGTATATCCAGGAGCAACAGAAGAAGTTTGTATTCCAGTTCTTGAAAAAGTTAGTGGATTGAAATTTAACAAAGATTTTTATGCAGGATATAGTCCAGAGAGAATAAATCCAGGTGACAAAGAACATACTGTTACAAAGATTTTAAAAGTAACAAGTGGAAGTACACCAGAGATAGCTCAAAAAGTAGATAATTTATATAAAAGTATAATAAAAGCAGGGACTTTTAAAGCAAGTAGTATAAAAGTAGCAGAAGCAGCAAAAGTAATAGAAAACTCTCAAAGAGATATAAATATTGCTTTTGTAAATGAATTAGCTTTAATTTTTGATAAATTAGGAATTGATACAAATGATGTATTAGAAGCAGCAGGGACAAAATGGAACTTTTTAAAGTTTAAACCAGGGTTAGTTGGGGGACATTGTATAGGAATAGACCCATATTATTTAGCACATAAAGCAAAAGAGATAGGATATCATCCAGAAATTATATTAGCAGGTAGAAGAACAAATGATGGAATGGGAGAATTTGTAGCAAATAAAGTAGTAAAACTAATGATTCACAAAGGGCATACAATAAAGAATAGTAAAGTTTTAGTATTAGGAATTACATTTAAAGAAAATTGTCCAGATATAAGAAATAGTAGAGTAATAGATGTAGTAAATGAACTAAAAGATTTTGGAATAAATGTAGATGTATATGACCCTTGGGCAGATAATGAAGAAGTAAAAAGAGAATATGGATTAGAATTAAAAGAAGATTATAAATTAGATGAATATGATGCAATAGTTTTAGCAGTAGCACATAATGAATTTAAAGAATTAAAATTAGAAAAAAATAATAATCAAGTTATTTATGATATTAAAGGATTTTTGGATAAAGATTTAGTGGATGGGAGATTATAATGAAAAAATTTGTACAAATAGGAGGAGCTGGATATATAGCTCCAAGACATATGAAAGCAATTAAAGATACAGGAAATACATTAGTTGGTGTATTAGATAAATGTGATAGTATAGGAATAATTGATTCTTATTTTCCAGAAGCGAGTTTTTTTACAGAATTTGAGAGATTTGATAGATTTGTAGATAAATGGCATAGAGAAAATGAGAAAAAAATTGAATATGTTTCAATTACTACACCAAATTATTTACACGATTCTCATATTAGATGGGCTTTAAGAAGTGGATGTGATGCTATTTGTGAAAAGCCGTTAGTTTTAAATCCTCATAATATTGACCAACTTAAAGTGATAGAACAAGAAACTGGTAAAAAAGTTTATAATATTTTACAACTTAGACTTCACGATTCAATTATAAAATTAAAAGAAAAAGTTAAAAAAGAATTAAAAGACAATCCAAACAAAATATATGATATAGATTTAACTTATCTGACAAGTAGAGGTAAATGGTATTTTATAAGTTGGAAAGGGGATGAATCTAAAAGTGGTGGAATTGCTACAAATATAGGGGTTCATTTTTTTGATATGCTTACATATATTTTTGGAGATGTTGAAGAAAATATTGTTCATTTAAAGACAGAGTTTGCTAATGCTGGATATTTAAAGCTTAAAAATGCAAGAGTTAGATGGTTTTTAAGTGTAAAATATGATTATATTCCTGATAGTATTAAAGCAATAGGGCAAAGAACTTATAGAAGTATTACAGTAGATGGAGAAGAGATAGAATTTAGTGGAGGATTTACAGAGCTTCACACAAGAAGTTATGAAGAAATTTTAAAAGGGAATGGTTTTGGGCTTGATGAAGCTTATGGAAGTATTAGAACTGTTTCAGAAATTAGAAAAAAAGATGTCATTGGATTAAAAGGGGAATATCATCCATTTTGTAAAAAGGTTATAAATGGGTAATTATTTTGCACATGGAAGTAGTTATATAGATGATAATGTAGAGATAGGAGAAAATACAAAAATTTGGCATTTTTCTCATATATTAAGTAACACAAAAATAGGAAGTAATTGTTCATTTGGTCAAAATTGTGTAGTAGGACCTAATGTAAAAGTGGGAAATGGAGTAAAAGTTCAAAATAATATCTCTATTTATGATGGAGTAGAGATTGAAGATGATGTATTTTTAGGTCCATCGATGGTATTTACAAATGTGATAAATCCAAGAGCTTTTATTCAAAGAAAAGATGAGTTTAAAAAAACTCTTTTAAAAAAAGGGTGTAGTATAGGAGCAAATGCTACTATTGTATGTGGTGTAACGATAGGTGAATATGCTTTGATTGGAAGTGGAGCAGTAGTAAATAAAGATGTTAAACCATTTGCTTTGATGGTAGGAGTACCAGCTCGTCAAATTGGATGGATAGGAATAAGTGGGAATACTTTAAAATTTGTAGATAATAAAGCAGAAGATGAATTTGCTTATTATGAGTTAGAAGATGATAATATAAAGGTAATAAAAAAATGAAAATAGATTTTGCTAAATTACAATATCAATATCAATTATATAAAAATGAAATAGATGAAGCAATTCAAAAAGTATTAAATCATGGTAAATATATTATGGGTCCGGAAGTAAATGAATTAGAAGAAAATCTATCTAAATTTACAGGTGCTAAAAATAGTATAACTTGTGGAAGTGGGACAGATGCTTTAATTTTAGCAATGATGGCACTTGATATTAAGCCAGGAGATGAGATAATTACAACCCCTTTTACTTTTATAGCTACAGCTGAAACTATTGCTTTTTTAGGTGCAAAGCCAGTATTTGTAGATATTGATGAAATTACTTATAATATAGACCCTAAAAAAATAGAAGAAAAAATTACTTCAAAAACAAAAGGGATAATTTCAGTTAGTCTTTATGGACAACCGAGTGATTTAGATGAAATAAATGAGATTGCTAAAAAACATAATCTTTTTCATATAGTTGATGGGGCTCAAAGCTTTGGAGCTACTTATAAAGAAAAAGCAGAAGTTCATTTTTGCAATATTTACACTACTTCGTTTTTCCCAGCGAAACCTCTTGGATGTTTTGGAGATGGTGGGGCAGTATTAACAAATAATGATGAATTAGCAATTAAAATAAAAATGCTTAGAGTTCATGGACAAAACAAAAGATATCACCATAAATATATCGGTATGGGTGCTAGAATGGATACGATTCAATGTGCTATCGTAAATGTAAAACTTAAATATTACGATAAAGATTTAAAACTTCGCCAAGAAGTAGCAAAGAGATACACTGAAAAACTAAAAAATTTAGATATAGTTTTACCAACTATAAAAGATGATAGAACAAGTGCTTTTGCTCAATATAGTATAAGAGTAAAAAATAGAGATGAAATTCAAAAAAAATTAAAAGAAGCAGGAATTCCAACAGCAGTTCATTATCCAATGCCACTTCATTTACAAGAATGTTTTAGTTATCTTGGATATAAAAAAGGGGATTTTCCTATTTCTGAAAAAATAAGTAATGAAATTATGAGTTTGCCGATGAATCCTTATGTGAGTGAGGATGAGAAGGGGTATATAAGTTCTACTCTAAAGGACTTTGTAAAATGAAAATTTTAACAATAATCGGAGCAAGGCCACAATTTATAAAAGCAGGGGCAGTTAGTAGAGAGATAGCAAAATATGATGAAATAAAAGAAATAATAGTTCATACAGGGCAACATTATGATACCAATATGAGTGATATATTTTTTGAAGAGATGAATATTCCAAAACCAGATTATTATCTTGGAATAGGAGGGAAAACTCACGGAGCTATGACAGGGCAAATGATAGAAAAAATAGAAAGTGGTGCTCTAAAAGAAAAACCAGATGTAATAATGGTATATGGTGATACAAATTCAACTCTTGCAGGTGCAATTGTAGGAAGCAAACTTCATATTCCAATTGCTCATATAGAAGCAGGGCTTAGAAGTTTTAATATGAAAATGCCAGAAGAAGTAAATAGAATTTTAACTGATAGGGTAAGCAAATGGCTTTTTTGTCCTACAGATACTGCTGTTGAAAATTTAAAAAAAGAAGGGTTTGAAAACTTTGATTGTAAAATTATCAAAAGTGGTGATGTAATGCAAGATGCCGCTTTGTTTTACAGACAATATGCAAAAAAACCTGAAAATATAGAAATAGAAGGAAATTTTATTTTATCAACAATTCATAGAGCTGAAAATACAGATAATGAAAAAAGATTAAAAAATATTTTTGAAGCTCTTGAAACAATAGCAAAGGAAAAACAAGTTATATTACCTCTTCATCCAAGAACTAAAAAAATTATTCAAAAATTAGATTTGAAGTTAAAAAACATTACGATAATAGAACCAGTTGGATATTTAGAGATGGTGTGGCTTATAGATAATAGTGATATGGTAATAACTGATAGTGGAGGACTTCAAAAAGAAGCTTTTTTCTTTAAAAAACCTTGTATTACTTTAAGAGATGAAACAGAGTGGATTGAACTTATAGAAAATAAATTTAATGTATTAGCAGGAGCCGATAAAGAAAAAATTTTAGATTTATATAAAAACTTTGAATTTAATAATGATTTTGAGATTGATTTGTATGGTGGTGGAAAAGCTAGTAAGAGGATTATAAGGGAATTTAGTAAAAGGAAATTAAAATGCAAGTATTAATTTTAGCAGCTGGAACAGGAAGTAGGCTAGGAAAATATACAAAAGAAAATACCAAATGTATGTTAGAAGTGAATGGGGATACGTTAATAAAACAGGCATTAGAAAAATTAAATGAAATAGGAATAGAAAAACTTATTTTAGTGGTTGGATATAAAAAGGATAATTTAATTAAACATATAGGGAATAAATATAAAAAGATAAAAATAGAATATGTTGAGAATACTGTATATGATAAAACAAACAATATATATTCATTATATTTGGCAAAAGATAAATTAGAAGAAGATGACACTATTTTGTTAGAGAGTGATTTATTATTTGAAAAAAGAATTTTAGAAAAATTGTTAAATGATAAAAGAGAAAATTTAGCAGTTGTAGATAAATACCAAATTTGGATGGATGGAACTTCTGTTACACTTGATGAAAATGATAATATTATAGGTTTTTTTGGAAAAAGTGATTTTCAGTTTCAAAATGTAAGAGAATATTATAAAACTGTGAACATATATAAATTTTCAAAAGATTTTTCAAAGAACATTTATATTCCTTTTTTAGAAGCCTATATGAAAGTGATGGGGGAAAATGAATATTATGAAAGTGTAATTAAGGTAATAGCTAATTTAGAAATAGCGGGTTTAAAAGCTTTAAGATTAAATGGTGAGAAATGGTATGAGATTGATGATGCCCAAGACAAAGCGAATGCTGAAATTCTTTTTGCAAAAACTCCAAATTTAAAATTGTCTTTAATTCAAAAAAGATATGGTGGATATTGGAGATTTCCAGAAATAAAAGATTTTTGCTATTTAGTAAATCCATATTTCCCTCCTAAAAAAATGCAAGAAGAGATGAAAGCTTATTTTTATGAATTATTATCTCAATATCCATCAGGACAGGAAACTCATAGATTATTAGCAGGGAAGATGTTTGGAATAGAGCCGGAGAACATTATAGTAGGGAATGGTGCAGCAGAAATTATTAGAGGATTAGGAGAGGTAATTGATGGAACATTTGGGTTAGTTTTCCCAACTTTTAATGAATATCCAGAAAGTATAGGATATGATAGAATAATAAAATATATTTCTAAAAATAATGATTTTTCTTATACAATAGAAAATTTATTAGAGTTAGCAAAAGAAAGTGATAATTTATTACTTATCAATCCAGATAATCCGAGTGGAAATTTTATTAAAAAAGAGGAACTTTTAATTCTTTTAGATAAATTAAAAAAACTAAATAAGTTATTTATTTTAGATGAATCATTTGTTGATTTTTCTACTGGTGGGGAAGAGAATAGTTTAATAAGACAGGATATTTTGGATAATTATCCAAATTTATTAGTAATTAAAAGTATATCAAAAAGTTATGGAATACCAGGTGCTAGGCTTGGAGTACTGGCTACTTCTAATCCTATTATAGAGGAATTAAAAAATAAATTAACTATTTGGAATATTAACTCTTTTGGAGAATTTTTTTTACAAGTATATGGCAAATATAAAAAAGATTATAAACAGGCGAGTAAAAAAATAGCAAATGAGAGAGATAGATTTTTCAATAGATTAAAAGAGATAAACTATTTAAGACCTATTTATTCTCAAGCAAATTATTTTTTAGTAGAAATAATAGATAAATTTACTTCTACTCAATTAACAGAAAAATTGTTGTGGGAAGATGATATTTTTATAAAAGATTTAAATGGTAAAAAAGGGTTTGAGAATAAAGAGTTTGTAAGAATCGCTGTTAGAGATTTTGATGATAATGAATTTTTAATTCATAAATTACAAGAAAAATTTAAAAAATAGGAATATGATTTTATGAAAAGGAAAATTTTTTCATCTTTTATTTTAACATTATTATCTTCTATGATATTTTTTGGTTTTAATTTTATTTTAGCTAAAATATTAGGGGCGGATATTTATGGTCAAATAATTTATTATTTATCTTTTGTTAGCATTATTTCTTTAATTATAGGATTTAATTATCCTGCTTTATATATGGGAAGTAAAATTTTAGAGGATAATAAGAATACTTTTGATTTGTTTTTTACTATAGAAACATTATTAGCTTCTATTTTATTTATACCATTATTATTTATTATGCATAATTATTTGAATAGTTATGTCTTAGTTATATTAATTATTTTAAATTCTTACTTAAATACTATTTTATTAAGTGTAGGATTGGAGTTTAATGCTAAAAAACTAGTTAGTAAATCTATTTTTATAAGTTTATTGTTACCAAGAATTATATTAATTATTGTTTTTGCAATATTTTTCTCTTTAAATTATCAAGAGTCAATTTATTATTTATATTCATTATTTATTTCTAATATGATTCTTTTTTTGTATATTTTTATTAAATTTAAACCTTCATTTTATATAAAATTTGATTTTTTTAAGAGGGCTTGGAAATTTTACTTATTAGGAGTTTTTGGTTTAGGTTTTAATGAAATAGCTAAAATTTTTCAAAAAGAATATTCTAATTTTTCAGAATTGGCTTCTTTAGGGATTGTGCTTTTAATTTTTAATGGCTTAAATTTAGTAGGAAGTATTTTAATTAAATATGTTTTTCCAAAACTTCATGAAGCTTGGAAAGAAAAAAATATTGATAAAATAAATAAATTATATAAATTTCATACATTGGTAAATAGTTTAATAAATTTACCTATTTTATTATTTTTAAGTTTTAATATAGAGTATATTTCTATTTTATTAGGAAAGGGATATGAAAATTTACCTTTTATTTTTTATTTATTATCAATAGGATATATTTTTGATTTACTTACAGGAATTACAGGAAGTATATTAAAAACAACAGAGAATGAACATTTTGAATTATTTAATGAAATAATTAAATTTATGATAGGTTTATTTATAATCCTTTTTTTTAAAAATGTTATTTTAGCAATTACTATTTCTATAGTTATTTTTAATATATCTAAATATATAGAAGTTTATTTTTTATTTAAATTAAAACCATTAAATAACAATAATTTAAAAATATTGTCAGTTTATTTAATTCCCTTGATAATGATATTTTTAATTTTAAATAGCTTTATATTAGAATACACAGCACAATTAATTTTAAATATTATAATAATTATTGCTTATTATATAACATTATATTTCAAAACATTAAAAAAATTAGATTTTTCAATTTATAATTAAAGGACATATGATGAATAAAAAGGATATAGTGTTTGATAGAGTTAAAAGGTATATAAAAGATAATATCAATTTTTTATATTTATATTATAAAAAATATAAAAAATATAAACAAAATAAAAATTTTAAGCGATATGGATTAGAAGTTTTAATCAAAGTAAAAAAAATAGCAAAAGAATTAAATATAACTTATTGGTTAGATTTTGGAACTTTATTAGGTGCAGTGAGAGATGAAAAATTTATAGAGCATGATTTAGATTTAGATATTGGTATGTTTTTAGTTGAATATAGTCCTAAATTACAAGAATTATTAGAAAAAGAAGGTTTTAGAAAAACAGAATGTTTTTATATTGATAAAGGACAATATGGTAGAAAAGAAGCTTATAATTATAAAGGAGTAGTAATTGATTTTTTCTTTTATACTAAAAAAAATAATTTAATATATGGTCATGGGTTTTCTACTATTACTGAAGGAGATAGTTTAATTGAAGCATTAAAAAAAGAAGAAGGTTTTTTAGTTAAAGAAGTTTCTTTTCCATTTATAGGTATTATTCAAATAGATTTTTTGGGTGAAAAATTTAATATTCCTAAAAATTTTGATAATTATTTATCTGCTCATTATGGTAAAAATTATATGATAAAAAATCCTAATTGGAATTCTTCTATGATAAAAAATGAGATTATTTTGAAAGATAAAAAAGGAGAATGGTGTGGTAAATAAAATTTGTTTTATAACTCCTTATCATATGCAACCACCAGCTCCAAGAGTTTTAATGGAAATGGAGATATTAAAAAAAGAAAATTTTATAGTTGATATGTTGTTTCCTCCAAAAGAATTAGGAATTCATCAGAGAAATTTATATTTAAAAAATGAATTTAATAAAATTAAAAATAATTATGATAAATTTATTATTTATGATTTATTAAGTTTAGTATATTTATCTCCTATTATTAAGCAAGTAGGAAAAGAAAAAATTATTTATGAAGTATTAGATAGCTTTCCTCATTATTATAGTTATAAGATTTTTAAAAGAAATTTTTTAGATAAGTTTGCTGTTTTTTGTTTAGATAAATTAGAAGAATTTTATATAAAACAATATACAAATGCTGTTTTAGTTAATTCTAATTCATTATTTAATAGATTAACTAAATATAGTAAAAATGTAAATACTCTATTATATTCTTCTCCATTTGAAAATAAAACTTTTTATAATAATCCTAATTTAGTGCCGGCTTTTTTGTATATAGGTTTATTCAATAAAGAAAAAGGAGCAGAAGAAATAATAAGTTTGGCTTCAAAGAATAAAAATATAAATTTTTATATTATTGGAGATATAAAAATAGATATAAAAGAAAAATTAAATAACATAATTTTTTATAATAGAGTAGAGAGTAATAAATTATTTTCTATATTAAAAAAAATTTCTCAAAAAAATTTTCTTTTTGGATTAAGTCTTATTAAAAGTATAAATAAAAGTTATGCAATGCAAGAAGCAAATAAAGATATTGATTATTTAGCTTTAGGAATTCCTATAATAGGAAATAAAAGATTAGCTACTTATGAAAAAATTCAAAAGGGAGCCGGTTTATTGATAGATGACAAAAATTTATTAGAAAAAATTTTTGATAGGAGTTTAAAAGAAAAATTATCTTTAAAAGCAAAAGAGTTATATAAATTATATTATTCTTTTGATAATTTTAAAAGGACTTTAATAAATGTTTGTAAGTAATAAATCTATTTTAATGGTTCCTTTGATATTGTTTATATCTTTTTGGAATTTAAAACCAATTTCTATTATACCTTTAAATTATATAATATTGTTTTTATTTTTATATTATTTAATAATTTATTTATTTTTTTATAAAAAAAAGTTTACAATTCCGCTGATATATACAGATTTTTTTAATATAAAAATATTTATATTTTTTTTGAATTTAATTATATATAGTATGTGTATTACTGTTTTCACAGGTAATGATTCTTATATAATTTTTATTAAAATTTTAATACTTATGTTTTTGCCATTTAGTTTTATTTTAGTTTATTTTAATAATTATAAATTTAATATTTTAAAATATTTAAAATATATTTTAATTTTATCAATTTTATTACATATATTTTTTTCTTTTGTATTAGGGCATTATGATAATCATATAGGAAAGATTTTAGTAAGATATAAAGATATAGGTTATTTTTCATCTAATGAGTTATCACTATATATGCTATTTACCATTACAATAATTGGGTGGATATATTTTTATTTTTATAAAAAAAATAAATTTATGTTATTTGTTATGACATTTTTACCTCTTTTACATTTTTCTAAATCTCATATAGTAATATATTTATTTTCAATTTTAGTTTCTTATTTGCTTATTAAGAGAAAAATAGTATATATGATTATTGGTATAGGTAGTTTATATATAAGTTCAGTTTTATTAAATTCTTATTATGATATATTACAAAAAGAAGTTTCTTCTCAACAAATTCAAAAAGTGCTTTTGGCAAATAAATTAATATATAATTCGGATATTGATTTATATAGTTTTATAACAAAGGTAGGAGATGGATTAAGAAGTAAAATTATTGAGACATATTCATCAAAATTAGAAGATAGTAGATTTATTGGGTTTGGAGATAAGGCAAAAGATATAGTTGGTGATGGACATGACTATCATAATATGTTCTTTTTTTTTCATATACAATATGGTTTAATAAGTGTAATAGGTTTTTATGGATTATTGCTATATTTTTTGTATTTAGGTATTAAAAAATTTAAATATTTAAATTTTATTATAGTTTTTTTTATTTTTTATATAATTTTAAGGAGTATGATAATAACAATAGACCCTTATAGGTTAATTTTATATCTATTGTTTTTAACTTTAATAGAAGCAAACTTACAATATTATAAAGGTAAAGGAAGCAATAATGCAAAAAATAATTATATCACATGATATTGACCATTTAAAGGTATTTGAACATTATAAAGATTTAATAATCCCTAAATTTATTATCAAATCAACAATAGAAAAGCTAATAGGAGTTATTAGTTGGAAAGAGTATTTATTAAGATATAAAAGAATTATAGAAAATAAATGGCAAAATCTTGATGAAATTATGAAATTTAATAAAAAAAATAATATTCCTGCTACTTTTTTTATAGGGACAAATAATGGTATGTATTTATCATATCCACTAAAAGAAGCTTTAAAATGGAGTAAAAAGATAGTAGATAATGGATTTGATATAGGAGTTCATGGGATAGAATATAAAGATTTTAATATAATGAAAAAAGAATTTGAGAATCTTAAATCAGTTATAAATAAAGAGATAGGTATTAGAATGCATTATTTAAGAAATGATAATGAAACAATTAAAAAACTATCTAAAATAGGTTATCAATTTGATTCAACCTTATTAGAAGATAAAAATCCTTATAAAATTGGTAAAATGTTGGAGTTTCCATTACATATAATGGATGGACATGTTTTTTATGAAGATGCGAGATATACTACTAAATCTTTGGAATATTATAAACAAAAGACTATTAATAGATTAGATGAACTTCAAAATAAAAACATTCAATATATTTCTATTTTGTTTCATGACAGATATTTTGATGATAGTTTTATGATTTGGAAAGAATGGTATATTTGGTTAATAAATTATTTGAAAGAAAATAATTATCAATTTATTTCATATAAAGATGCTATAAAGGAATTAAATGAAAAAAACAATATGGATAATTAACGATTATGCAGGAAGTCCTTATCATGGAATGGAATTTAGAAATTATTATTTTGCAAAGGAATGGATAAAAAGAGGGTATGAAGTATATATTATTACGGCTTCATATATGCATCTTTTTAAGAATTTACCTAAAATAGAAAAAACTTTTACTTTTGAAAAAATAGATGGAATAAATTATTTATGGGTAAAAGTCATAAATTATGGTGAATCTACAAATAAAAAAAGAGTTTTAAAATGGTTTGAATTTGCTAGTAAACTTTTTTTCTTACCTTTATCAAAAATGAAAAAACCAAATGTAATAATAGCTTCTCCTATGGCTCCTTTTTTAGTCATGGCAGCTTATAAATTAGCAAAAAAATTTAACTCGAAATTTATATATGAAGTAAAAGACATTTGGCCTTTGTCTATCATAGAGCTCGGAAATATATCTCCAAATCATCCTTTAATAAAAATGATGTCTTGGTGTGAAAAATTTGCTATTACAAAAGCTGATTATGTTGTAAGTAGTTTGCAAAATTATGATGAACATTTAAAAAATGATTTAGGAATTAATAAAAATTTCGTATGGATAAATAATGGAATTTCACTTGATGATATGAAACAAATAGAACCTTTGCCAAAAGAGATAGAAAACAAAGTTTTAAAAGATAAATTTATAGTTGGTTATACAGGAACAATTGGAATTGCAAATGCTCTTGAATATTTACTTGAAAGTGCAAAATTATTACAAAGTTATGAGGATATACATTTTATAATAGTTGGAGATGGTAAAGAAAAAGAAAATTTAAAGCAAAAGTATAATTTAAACAATGTAACTTTTATAAATCCTATTAAAAAACAGCAAGTTCAAAGTATGCTTAAACTTTTTGATGTTTGTTATATAGGATTAAAAAAAGAGAATCTTTTTAAATATGGAGTTTCTCCAAATAAACTTTTTGATTATATGTATAGTGCTAAACCGATTGTTTATGCGATAAATTCAGGTAAAAATAATATTGTTAATGTATCAAAATGTGGAATATCTGTAGAAGCTGAGAATCCAAAAGAGATTTCAAAAGCAATTTTGGAAATTTATAATATGGATAAAAATAAAAGAGAAAAATTAGGTCAAAATGGTAAAAAATATGTGTTAGAACATTTTACTTATGAAAAGTTGGCACAAAAATTTGAAGAGTTATTTTAAAGGATTAATATGTGGAAAGTTCAATTATTTAAATTAAATTATGATGAAAGAGAAAGCCAAGCAGTAAAAGAAGTAGTAGATAGTGGTTGGATTACAATG
>Ga0256836_1001035_pt1 | contig 13048 bp, 16 predicted proteins | sample 4561380metaG_FD_185974 | JGI IMG/M metagenome (GOLD analysis project Ga0256836, IMG submission 185974) | Hydrothermal vent microbial communities from Guaymas Basin, Mexico - 4561-380 | ecosystem: Environmental > Aquatic > Marine > Hydrothermal vents | place: Mexico: Guaymas Basin | collected...
AATAAAAGGACAAGTCCTCTAACAACAAAAGCAATCTCTTAGCAACAAAAACAACTCCCTCTAACAAAAAAGGACAAGTCCTCTAACAAAAAGGGCTTGTCCCTCTCCTCTCCCTCTCTCACAATTTTATACACAAGAGGTAATCAAATATGCTCATCACATCAATAGACATAGGTTTCAAAGGTGGAATTGCTATCTTTGAATTAAACAATAACACATATTCTCTTGCTAGCTTCTTTCCTATGCCAATAACAACACACACTAAAAACAAAAAACAAACATTAGATATAACAACAATTCATTCAATCTTATCTCCTGCATCAATTATAGTAATTGAAAACACACATACATTTCCTCACGATGGTAGAGTATCAGCATTTAATTTTGGATATCAAAAAGGTGTTATTTATGCAATATCAGTTTTAGTTGCAGGAGAAAAGAACACTCATTTAATAGCTCCTCAATCCTGGAAAAAATACTATAATCTTACAAAATTACCTAGACAAACACAAAAACAAAAAGCAATTGAACTTGCAAATAATCTATTTAATTTAAATCTAGCAAAAACTCAAGATGGTATTGCAGATGCAATTTTATTAGGCAAATATTTCATAGAAAAACATCTATTGAAATCAACATAATATTTATATCTACACTCATCTATTTTAATGAAAAAACCGAATGTTATTGACACACAATCATTTACAATACCTTTTTTCCAAAAATGCTAACACACCAACTCACAACAACTTATGCACAATTTCATCATAACAACCCTCTCATTTCAATTATTTTGTTTCCATAGCTATCCTAACACCCCCAGCACAGAATAATCCAAATTATGCCCCTCTCACAACCATAAGCAATATTTAAATCAATCCAGAGGTGATGTTATCTTATTTTCATCTGAAATACACAATCAAATGCAATTAACCTTTACATACATCTTTTGCACATACATATGCAATTTTCTCACATTTATACACACATTTATTTGAGTGAAATAACTAAATGTCTTTATCATTCAAACACTTATCACATCTTCCACATTATATCCCTGTGTTAAATACAATTACTATCACACACACTTAACAAACATACAATTCTCATCTGATAAATACTATTATCATACTCATCTATTCTAATGAAAAAACCGAATGTTATTGCAACACAAGCACTTATGGCATATTTTTCCCAAATTGAACATAAGCATATTTTTAGTTGATTTTATGCAGAAGAGAATATCTATTTACATCAACACAACCATTTAATCCTCACATCTGCATCTTTAGTTGCTTATCACAATACTTATATTCATCATATTATTACAGTGAAAAACCAATTCTTATTGGAACCCAACAACTTACAATGTATTTTTCCCAAATTATCAAAATCATTGTCCTAGCAACTATATCTCTACTTACACACAAACTTTCTTTCCTGAATTATCAAATCAACATCTAACATTAATAGCAATTATTAATGCATATACACTCCCCTTGCATTATTAGCTACCATTTTCAAACATAAAATACTTATCTATACACACATTCTATTCTAGTGAAAAAACCGAAACTTTAAGAGACACAATCATTTGTAGCATATTTTTCCCAAAATGTATTTGTCATTGTCTTCCAATCATCTTCCAACTATTTGTCAAAATAATCACATTCATAAGCATATCTTCTGCACTATTACATCAATTTACACACATCTATTATGCTTATATTCATCTCATTATTTGAGTGAAAAACTGAATGTCTTTGGCATACAAGTATTTACAGCATACTTTTCCCAATTTGCATAATCAACCTAAATCCAATACATTACCAAAACATTGCAATCATCACATTAGCATATTATCAAATCAGCACATCATTAAATCCAGAGAGAGGATAATACTATTGCAATTAATATCACAACTAACATCTCTCCTGCATTTAAATATTCACATACATTCACACTTAACATTAATCCAATCTAACAAATCAACTCAAAAATATTAATTTGCACTCTGCACACAAAACATTTATCTTATTCATATACACATTTATTATAGTGAAAAAACCGAAACTCATTAGCACACAAACACTTAGAGCACATTTTTCCCAAATTGCAAAACTCACACAATCCCAAATGCTTCTTGTAATGAATACAAACATAAAGGTCATAATTTCAATTATTCTGAATAACACCTATCAACATAGCCTTAATATCAATTGCAAAGGAAATCTATGATTACATTGATTACAAAAATCATACACCAGACATCAATGATGCAGTTATAACAATCATAGGAGCTATCATCTCACTTCTGCAAATAGCACTTTTATATGCTGAGTTTGTAAAGTAATAAACATTAATAGCAATGTAAGAATTCAATACAGGAAAGATGTAGGAATATTTTTGAATAAGTATTTAGCATACACATTTGCAAGCATATTCTCATCTGCACATTTTATTAGCACACCTTAACAACACAACCTCTCATTTCAATTATTCTGTGCAGGAGGTATTAACATAGCCACCACATCAAAATAATCCAAATCATAGCCTCTGCATCTATCAAACACCACAATTACCTAACTCATTGAAAGAACTAACTTTTTATTAAAGCATTGTGTTGCAATAAGTTGTGTATTGTTTTGGGTATATAGGATAGACAATTTTTGTAAAAATAATGTTAAAAAATGGTGGTATTTTGAAGGTAATTGAGTGTATTAGTGAGTATGTTAATGTTTGAACAAATGTGTTGTGTTAATTAGATACAAATGAGTATAAATGCATCAATGAAGTGCTTTGTGTTGTGTCGGCATTGCTGGACGCTAAAGTGCTAGTGGCTTGTCGTGGCGGTGGGTTGCAAGATATCCCGTCCGCTTGTTAATCTCTCGTTTCACAAATTCTATCCATCTGCTTGTTAATCTTCTGTCCTGTAATTTCTTTCATCTATTTGTTAATATGTTAGTTTTATATTGCATTTCTATTCACAATCTCTGCTGTTATTTTTGTGCTAATTGCTTACATATTTCTATTTATCAGTGTTGGTTATAATTTCCGCTTATTTATTGCATTATTTGCATATTTATTATTCCTTGCATCTATACACACTTGAAATATACAAACAAAATATGCTATAATAATGTTAGACAAACTTAGAAACACAGGAGGGAAGTAAGATGAGCAGAGATGCTTTAAAAGAGAACATTGTAAAAGTAGTTCTTGTAAAGAAAGATGCTTCAAAAAGAGATACTTTAGAGCAAAATGCTAAAAATGTAAAAATAGCTTTATGTGTAGGGCATTTTTATGATGCACCTTTTGATGATACTATTAAAAACAAAATTTATGTATCCCTTCCAAGCAGATTTCTTAACTTCAAAGAGCAAGTAAAAGAAACTGTTGCTGTTATTGAAAAACTCAAATTAAAATACAATTTAATTATAGTTATAACAAATTCATTAGTTGTCTGTAATACATTGATGGAGATATATCCAAACAATCTTGAATATTATTTAGATGGCAAAAAAGTCAGCTCTGATGATTTTGCTAAAGCAATTGATGAAGCTTACTCTCTAATTAAAGAGCTTGCCTCTGATATTAAAGGTTAAAATGGGAGGAAACACAAATGTATTTTGCAGAAACATTAGAGGAATTCAAAGAAATACTAAAGGAATATAAAATTGCAATCTATGACTTTTATTGCTATAATGAGTATCCAATAGCTTTCTCTATAACAGTGGATTTGATTGATGACAAAGTGATGTTTAATGTTAATTGTCCTCTGTATCAATATAGGATAGGAGTTTGTGATTTAGATTTATTTTCTGCATACATAGAAGACGAGCTTAGCACTGATGAATTTTATTACAAATTAAAATGGTATGATTTAGATTACAATCAAATTAATATCAACTCAATTCCTTCTGAAGCAATATTGGACAATATCAATGATTTTGAAGAGTATAAAAGTGAATTGAAGGAAATTTATGGTATAATTAAAAATGTATTAAATGACAAATGAAAGGAGGGAATTGTATTGTTGTTTGAATTGGTTTTATCAATTGTAATTTTGTATTTGAGCTTCAAATTAGTTAAATTTATTAATTTTGCAATTGAGTATATATTTTTGACAATAGATGTTGAGTGTGAATTTAAGAGAAATCTTAGTAAAGTTATCAAAGACAAAGAATTGTTTTTGAATTATCTGTATAACAAATATTCAAGGAAAATAGACAATTTTGAAATGTCTGAGGAAGATAAAAAGGAACTTAAAAATTGGTTAAAGACATTTATATATGAAGAACTCTTAATGCAATATTCTACAATTAATTAATAAAAACTAAAAAGGAGGTATAAAATGGGTTTAAGAAAGATGCTCAAAGAAACTAAAAGAAATCATAATTATCTACTAAAGAATGAATTTGCATTAGGAACACTGATGCTTCTTTCTATTTATCCATTTGTACCTGACAAGGCTAGCTGGTTTGGGGTAATACTTATGTGGAGCATTTTAATGCTACTTTACATTTTTGTATAAATATGGTATAATAATGTTAGACAAAATAAATGTATCCTTGCAGGAAGGACAAAATTTTAAAAATTGAATAGTAAAAAGGACAAAATTAAAACTAAGGAGGGTAATAAAGATGAGAGGAGTAGCATTAAAAGATGTAAAAGGAAGAAAACTTGCTATCACTTCTGCATTTATCCCTGTTGAAGGAACATTTCAATTTAGAATTATAAGCAAAGAAGAAGCAATTAATCTTATCAAAAACAATGATTTAATTGGCGTATTTACATCTCATCAAACAATAAAAGTGTTAGGACTTAAGCCTTGTCAAGGACGTCCAATTTACAATCCTGAACTAAATCACATTCAATTATGGATTAAGCCAAAGGGACGCTTGGAATTTGGCAAGGAATACACTTTAGACGAAATTGAAGCAATTGGCTATGATATTTGGGTAGCAATTCCTGTATAATTGTTTATGCAATTCATATTTGACAAATCTGAAAGATTATGGTATAATAACATTAGACAAAAATAAAAAGGAGGGGTAAAGATGTATAAAAGAATGTTAAATTTCAAAGCAATCTATAATTCTCAGTATGTAGGTTGTGGCAATTGTTGTCTTCCTTGTTCTTATGTTTGGGATATGTGGCAATTCATTAAAAAGAGGAGAAAGTATGACATCAAAGACAAATACAACTTCTTAAAATTAAGAAAGGTATTCAAATCTTCTCTGTATTACAAAAGAAACAAGCTATCATTTAGATAATCATTTACAAAAATAAAATTAAAAACTAAAGGAGGGAGGTAAGAGATGGCAGTAAGAACAAGAAATCTAGCTTATGAAAATGGATTAAAATTAGATTTTGATAAGTGCAGATATGTATTCGTATATGGAACACTCAAGCAAGGATATGGAAACAACTATCTATTGTCAAATGCAAAGCTTATTTCTGATAAAGCTTATACTGTTGATAAGTTTGAGCTTTATGATGTCGGATTTCCTTATGCAAAATTTTCAAATAGCAAGGACTCAGCAGTTCTCAAAGGAGAGCTTTATGAACTTGATAGCATAGAAACATTTAGAGATTTAGATAACCTTGAAGGATACCCTCACCATTATAGAAGAAAGATGATTAAGGTAATATACAAAGATAAAGATGGTAAATGGAAAAAAGCATTAGCTTGGATTTATTATACAAATAAACCTTGTGGAGATAAAATAACAAACAAGAAGTTTGAACCTGAACTTAGAAAGAAATATTTAGAATGGCAAAGATACAACAAATTTGATGTAAATGCATTTTTAGCAGAGAAAGCAGAAACTAAATAAAAATAAAAAAGTAGGGAGGTGTGAAGATGAATAAATTCGTTATGCTTGAAGATGCAATTTTAAACATTGATTATATTGCTGGAGTTATTTGTCTTAAAAATACTGTAAAGATAATTTTGACAAATGGTGAAACTGTTGAGCTCAAATTTATAAGCAATGAAGGAGCTAAGGCATTTTATCAAGAATTAGCAAATACTATTACGGATATGAAATTTGAAAACGAAGCAAGAGAAATGGAAATGAATTTTGCAATGCTAAAAGCAAATAAGCAATCAAATGAAAATGCAAGTGAAGGTGATGATGAAGAATTTGTAGTGATATTTAAGCACAAGAACAATAAATTCAAAGAGCTTTCAATCTCATTCCCATCAATTGAAATGTTTTTGGATTATCTATCAACTTTTGTAGATGATTATGCAATAGAAGATATTTATCATAATAGCGTTGTTGGTAAGTATGTGATTGTGTATAAGGATAAAAAGTAAAAAGGAGGGAATTAAAATGAATGGAGCAAGCACAGCAATAGATTGCAAAATGAAGACAGAATTTTATAGAAATTATAAGTTCATCTTCCCTGAAAATTTATTAATGGGAAGTTATAGTGCAGATGGAAGCACAATTATAACAATCTCTGATGAGAATTCAGATAAGGCAAAGATTATTATTAGAAATGGAATGGTGAAGGTTGAAAATTATTATGGCATTCCTTTGATAGTTGAAAGATGTGGAAGCGTTTTGTATGAGAGCGTGTGATTGCATTTGAGTTTCATTTGGCTGACGGCTTGCTTTGGCTGTCAGCCTTTTCAATTTTAGCTTCAGTCAAAATTTCAAATTCATTTCAAAAATCTCAAAATCCAGGCTAAGTCAAGCCCCGACATATAAGACAGACAGACTCTCCTCAAAAGGGTTTTAATCATTTTCCTTCATTTTTCAATAATTCAATTATTTGAATATTCTAATATATCAATTTTACAGTTTTCTGTTAGTTCATTCGTTTTTAAGCACTTATCTTTCATTTCTTATAACTCTTGTTTCTAGCACTTTTGTTTATATTCAGAATTTATTATATAAGTAATACTGAATATGTCAAGTTCTGAATATATAGAATTTTGAATATAAGCGTAAGTCGTTGGTATTCTTTAGGTTATGAATATTGTATTATTGCAATTTTTAAATTCTAATAAAAATTTTTGTGATGATTTTGGCAATTTGAGGGCATTGTGGCATTTTGGTTTAAGTGTGATTGTAATATTGGAATGTTTGAATATTTTGTGGTTGAGGCTTGACAGATTTGACAGATGCATTTATCATTACAAATAGCAAAAATAAAAAAATTAAAAATAAAAAGGGGGTATGAAAATGATTTACAAGGTAGGTGTTGAGCTTGAAGTTAATAGAGAGAGATTGGAAAAGGTTTCTTTTTGTAAGAGAGAAATCAAAAGATTTATTTTTATTAAGGAAGAAAATAATGTAATAAAGGAGATAGGGCTCTTTCCAATTAAATTTAGAAATATCAAGAATTTATTTAGGGCTAGTATCCTATCTGGCTTTATTTATGAAGAGCCGGAAGGGTTTAATTATAAGGAAGGGGAACAAGATAGTAAGGCCGAGTCCTGCCACTTGCATATTTCCTTACCAAAGCATCAATTCCCAATTCTGGAAGACAATTTTATTGTTTTCTTTATTTTATTATCTTTCTTTTCAAGAAATAATCACACATTCAGAGATGCTATTAGCTATAGGGCATCTCTGAACTTATGCTTAAACCGAAATAGCAAGGAAGATGCTATAACTGTAAATACGACAGCGTCTTCCAAGACAAATACCATTGAATTCAGGATTAACGAAAATCCTTTTCTTGTATTATCTTCTATTTTTATAAATTATATAATTTATTTGCTAAAAATTAAAAGTAGTTTTATTTTCAATTTAAAAGAAGTTATAGAGATTAATCTAGGTGATTGGGAAGCTCGTCTTGAAGATGGATATAATTTAAACGAAATTAAAAAATACAAGGAATTATTGAAACAGTTTTTAGAATTTACATTTGGCAAATTTAATACAATTAATATATACAATTATTATAAAAATTTATACAATCAAAGGCAGATTAGTAATTATAATTTAATTTATCAATTATTAAAGCTGGTGGAAAACGATTTTTATCAAGATTTAGAAGTAAATAATTACATACCAAAACAGTTTAATTTTAAAGTTTATCAGTTTTTCAAAAACTGGTTTATTATAAATGATAAAATATATCAGAAATTTTATTATAATTTTAGAACATCGAAATATGTTTTTGATGAAGAAGAGTTAAGATTTATAAAAATAAAAAATAATTAAAAAAAGGGGGTTAGGTATGTGTGGAATAGTAGGTTTTTCAAAAGATTATATTTTACAAAATTATGAGAATTTGGATAGTAAATTAAACGATTATTGGAATAAATTATCTCATAGAGGAGAGGACAGCTACGGAATTCTAACAATTTATACGGAAAATAACAAAATCAAATTTCACAGCTTAAAGAGTCTATCAAAAGAGGAGCTTTTGAAAGATTTTAAGCAAAAAGTATTGGATAAGGTTGATAAAGAAAATGTATTATTAATGCTTTGCCACAACAGAAAAGCAAGTATAGGAGATGTATCTCTGGAGTTAGCCCACCCCGTTGTAAGTGAAAATAGTATCATAATCCACAACGGCACTAAAAAAGCCGTTGTGGAGCTATTTAGTGCATATGAGTCAGACACACAAGCGTTTAATGAGCTGATAGAAAAATTTAACAAGCTAAATGATAAAAAATTACTAAAACAATTGTTATCAAATGCTGGCGTAATATTTCATTTTGATTTAGAAAATTTAAAAATTATTTTTCATAAATCAAATCGTTCGTTATATTATAACGAAGTGGGGATTTTATCAAGCGAGCCGGTTTTTACCGGCGAATGGTATGCAATTAAGAAGATTGGTTTGAAGCAATTAAAGTTAAATAAAGAAAATATCATCAATCTGTTTAGTAAATTGAAAAAAGAAGATAAAAAGTTTTATTACATTAAACAATGTAGAATATGCGATAGATTTTTTTACACAGAAAACAAAAGGAAGCAAGAATGTGAAAAGTGTCATAAGAATTTTAATTATTACAATTATTATAATAAGATATATAAAATTTAAAAATAAATGTAGGGGGAGCTTAAAATGAAGGTAGGAAAGATAGGAATGGAATTAGAATATATTTTGTTAGACAACAATTACAATGTAATTAATGATAGTGAATATCAAGAATATTTAATAAATGAATACAATTTGCATAGAGAATTTTACAAATTTATGATAGAATTGAATAATTATTTGAAACAATTTAATTTAAATGAGATTTATAATGTTTTATCTGAAATAAAAACATATGTGATTTGTAAAGCGAATGAAATTTCAAAAAACGAGGGGGTCGTTGTAGCCCTCTCTGAATTTCCCTTCTTAGCTTATAATTCATTAATTTTCAATGGCTTCCACTTGCACTTGTCAATCAACAGAAAAAATTTTCTTTTGAAATTACCACCACTGTGGCGTATATTGTATAAAATAATTGATTTCAAGTTAAAATTCTGTGATTTAAGATTTTTAACAAGTTATCATATATGGGGTTATGTAAGAAATTCGGATTATAATTTTAAAAGGAATGCTAGATATAAACTGTTGAATATAACAAATTTTTCACTTGAGTTTAGGGCTTTTTCCTTCTGGGATATTTTCTTCAATAAAGCTAGATATCAATTGTCAAAATTACTAATTAATATAATTCAAGCGATGAGAGGATATAAAAAATTACTTTTCAAGAAAGAAAAATATCAGAAGATAAAGGAAGCATATGAAAGGCTTAAATATAGTTATTCAAGTGAAAACTTTATTGATGTTATTTATTATTTCATCAATGAGTTGATATATTCAAAATATCCAATGCAATTGTATCGTTATGACGGTGATAAATTATTTTACAAAGTTCTTATAAGCAAACAAGGAAAATTAGACATTCTTGAAGATTATGTAGATTTAGAAAACAATAATACTCATTTAGAAATAAACTAAAGGGGGTATAATTATGGCAGTAAGAAGATATAAAATTAGAGAAGATAATGAAAGACAACAAAGATTAAAAGAGTTAAAAGAAGAGATTATTAATAATATATTGAGATATTGCAGTATAGATGATAGAGAAGTAGAAGAAATTTTGCAAAGATTATCAATTAGAGAATTGAAAGAGTTGGAAGAAACAGCAAGGGACAGCCGTCCTGAAGCGTTAGCAATTTTATTTGCAATGTGGTATTACGAAGTTGATTACGAAGAAGCGAAGGATAAGGCAGAATATATTGAAGTATATGAATATATGGAAGATTTAATAGATGAATTTTTGGAAATATATGCTGTCCCTGATTGGTTAAAAGAATTTATTGATTATGAGAAACTTTTCAATTCTTTAGAGATGGAAGGAGATACATACACTTGGAATGCATATTATTTTTGGCTAAGGTAATACTAAAGTAATAAAACTAAAAAAGGGGGTATGAAATGCTAGAACTATATCAAAAATTATTACAAAATGAGAATATTATTAAAAGCAAGTATGATGAAAATGCACTTATTTATAAAAAAGATGTAGGATTAAGATTTGAATTTAAGGGGTATTATTGTTATATAGATATATTATACAATTGGCAATGCGTCGCAATTGCTTACAACAATACTATCTACATTAAGAAGAATTTAGATAACAAAGTAAAAGAAATAATAAAAGAGCTGTTTAAAGATTTTAAAATTAAGGAAGTGAAGGAAAGAACACTTCTAAAATTAGAGATAGAGCTTTATAATGAGTATGAATATTATCAAGAATTGAGAGAAAAGGAAGAGGAAGTTGAAGAGAATATTTTGGAAATAGAAATAAATTAATATAAAAATAAAAGTAAAAGTAAGGAGGTGTATTATGGCAGTAAGAAGATATGAAGTTAGAAGAGAAAGACAACATAAGCTAGATTTAATAAATGAATTAAAAAGAGCATTATTAGAAATATATAATATCACAGATTACGAAATTATTGGTAGAGAAGGAATTCTTTTCAAATGCAATTATTCTGAATTGCAATTTTTGAAGAATTTGATAGAAAGAAATGAGACACGAGAAAACTTAGTAAAAATGTTTTGTTTAAAACGCATTGAAAATGTTGCATTACAAGAAGCATATGAAAGAAAAGATGAAGTTGTATTATACCGTGATGTATTCAAAGCAATTGAGGATTTTCTCAAATACAAGTTGTTAATTCCTGAAAACTTTATCAATTATATAGATAAAACATTATTTTATAGAGGGCTAAAAAACAACGGATATATGATATTTTTTGAAGGATACTATATTATAACAAATAAACCTTTAAATTGCAATTTTAGCAATAATAGCAACAATGAAGACGATGATTTTAATATAAACGATTTTGATTTTTAACAGATGCGGGCGTTCTCTTTGCCTGTGTCTGTTTTCTCTTCTTATCTCTATTCAATAATTTGAATATGTCAAAATTTAAACAAATTAAAAACTTAGTAAAATCAAAGTTTTAACTCACTTTTCTTAATTCAACCATTTACAATAATTATTTCTCATCTCTGTAATCCCTTCATTTCCAAGCACTTACATACCAAATAATTGCAATAATCAAATAAGAAGCTCTCATTTCAATTATTTTGCAGAGAAGGTATTTCTATAGCATTTGTATTAAAATGAACAAAATTACAAGCTCACATTAATTAATTTTGTATTAAGCATTTATGCATACTTACATTTATGAACAAGCAACTTATGCAAAATTTAGCAATTGATAGCAATTTTTAAGGTATTTTAAGCATAAGTATTTCAATTGATTGCAAGGATTGTGATAATTGTAAGATACGAATGAGATTAGGAAATATTAAGCAATGTAAGATAATGCAAGAAGTTATTATTCATTTCTGTATTAATATATAAGTATGGTTTAATATGAAATGAAAACAGGACAAAGTATAGGGTAGAGTATAAGAATGATACAGGAGATAGATTAATTTAGTATGTGATGTTTGTAGTAAGTTATGATTAATAGCAAATTGTGATTAAAGAATGATTTAGCAATGAAATGTTTTTGCAATAGAGATGATTTAGCAATAATGAGAGTTTAGTAATAAAGATAAATTTGCAATGAAATGAATTTATAACAGAGAAAATTTGGCAACAAAAGAATTTAACAACGAAGATAATTTAGTAATGAAGTGAATTTGCAATGAGGTGGTGGAAGCATTTGGCGTTATTTATGTATAGGAAATTGTGCTCGCTTTGCAAACGAGGTGTTAGAAGCCCGCCACGCTTGCCGAAATTCACAAAGGGGGATGGTTTTTAATTGCAAATGATTACCATCAAGTTGCCGGAATGAATTGTTAGATAGATTGTTATGAAGATGTTGTTAAAAGATGATGAAATAAATTGCTAGAAAATTGTTAGGAAGGATACAGAGGAGATGTTATTAGCTGATGTTAGGAATGAGGAAGGTTGTTAAATTGTTGTATAGAATACAGAAAAAGAGGCGGTGAGCTGGTTATTCCCAGCTCACCAAAATATATTTTTTTTCTAACCATTTTGTTAAATTTCTTTCCTCTTCAAGTTTGCTTAACTCTTTAAAAAATTGTAAAAATTGTTTTTTAGCCATATTAGAAAATTCTCGCACTGCTTTTTTATTTTTAGGGCAATAAAATCTGCCGTTAAATACCTCTCCGCCTAATTCTTTAATTTTTTCACCTAACTTATTAAAAATCTCTCTTATTTTCTTTTCTATTTCATCTTGAGAAACAGAAGGAAATTGATGAATAGCAAGCTTATCACTCACCCACCACCAATTAAATTCATTATCATTAATAATAAAGAAAAAATCAAATTCAATAGCATTTTCTAAAATTGTTCCTCTTCTTACCACTTTAACCATTTCTCACCTCTCCATTTTTTATTTTGCTATTTCTAAATATAAACAATCTGTCAAAATTGTCAATATTTTTGCAAAATGAACGAATAAAAATAGCAATTTGTAAATTGTTGATATGCAAAGAGATAAGCTATTTTTGAAAATGAACGAATAAAATTTTAAGAGGTGTTTGTGGTGGTTGTTGGTGGGAGTGTGAGGTTGTTATTTTTGAATTA
>Ga0256836_1001037_pt1 | contig 13033 bp, 11 predicted proteins | sample 4561380metaG_FD_185974 | JGI IMG/M metagenome (GOLD analysis project Ga0256836, IMG submission 185974) | Hydrothermal vent microbial communities from Guaymas Basin, Mexico - 4561-380 | ecosystem: Environmental > Aquatic > Marine > Hydrothermal vents | place: Mexico: Guaymas Basin | collected...
TCGTCCACGCGGACGGCCAGAGCTTCAGGGATAAGGCCAAGTTCGATAAGATAATCCTCGACGCGCCGTGCTCAAGCTCCGGAACCTACAGACAGTTCCCAGAGGTCAAGTGGCGCTTCGACGAGAGGAAAATTAAGCGCATAATAAGCGTCCAGAGGAACATGCTCCGCAACGCGTACGAGAACCTCCGCGATGGTGGGGAGATGACCTACTCGACGTGCTCGATAAGGATCGATGAAGACGAGGAGAACGTGCTCTTCGCCGTCGAGAAGGTTGGATTGGAGCTTCTCCCCTACGACTTCAGCTGGGGCGATAGGGGCTTCCTCGAAATCGGCGATAAAGTCTTCCGCGCGTGGACGCACAGGCACGACTGCAACAGCTTCTTCATAGCGAAGATGGGCAGGCAATAGCCCCGCATGATGTACTACTTTTTCTTGTTTGTGCTTATTGTTTTCCTAGGATGTATTAAGCATCACACAATTTATAGTAAGTCTTTTAAATGATGAACCCTACCGCGGCTTGACAGGCTCGATGATCATTGGGCTACTGGACGTCCAAGTGAAATCAACATCCGTTTGGAGGTGCTGGAATGAAGATCAGACCAATGATAAAGCACTACTCCAAAGTCTTTCTTTTCTTCCTTCTCCTCGTTTTTCTCGTTGCAGTACTGCCAGCAACGGTAAGCGCCCTTATAAATCAGGCGACGGAAATGAAGCTTGGGGGAGTTTTCGGGGAGCTATTTTTCGTTCCACTTCGTGCAGGAGGATTATGATGACACCCATGTTATTTATCTGAGTGATGGAGAACTTCCTGCCGGGGCCGAACCTCCCCGTTCGGTGAAAGGTTATGGGGGACTCTCCGTAAACGATATCCGGAGAATGTTTGCCAATGCTGGAATAAGGGCCACGGACGTTTACCTCCCACTGTACATCTCGGATGAAAAATCCGATTATTGGATAATTTTAGTGCCCCTTTTAGGTGGATACGAAGGGGATAACTGCTACGTTTCGGATGAAACTGCCAAGGATAAAATGGAAGGGGTCAAAATAACATATCGCTATACTCACTTCATTGATGAGTCACAGGGCTATGATGACGTTGCTACCATCAGGGTTAACACCGTTAAGGTTCTCCCGGGAAACGACGAGAAGAGCAGAGTTCTCAGGGCGATTCTAAAGAGCTGGGAGAAGTACGGTGATAGAGCCTGTATAGCCTCTCCAGAGTTCGCGAGAAAACTTCTCGAGCCCTACGGCGTTGGAGACGACCTCGGAGAGCTCTCCGTGGGGGGTCAGGGGATAATTGTTGCAACCGATGGAAGCCAGAGCATAGAACAGATCTATCAGGCCCTCTCCCAGGAAGCAGCCAGGTACAACCTCTCCGTCGTTATGAGGGTTGTAACGCCCCGCTGGGTTTTTGCGGTGGAATCCTCCACCGGAAGGAGCCTCTGGGACTACCTGTGGAGCTACATAGCCCTCTTTCTCCCGGCCCTGCCTGCGTTGCTTGTTATAATGGGCCGGGAAAGGGAAGACGAGGAGCGGATGAGGTATCTAATCTCAACCAACGGGGGCAGGAAAATCGTCCTGGACTTAATAACCGCCGGAATCGTTCTCTTTGCCCTTGCGCTGACCGCTCTCCTCCTCGACAAAAGGACCTCCCTCCTCTCGGCGGCGATGCTCTTGCTCGTTTACGTTCTGAGGAACTTTTTGGCGGGAAGAGAGCTCGGAAGAAGGTACACCATCGTGGCTTTCTCTCTGGTACTTCTGGGCGTACTTGGAATTCTGCTCCATTACAACTTCACGCTGAGGTTCTACGCATCGGGCATCCTGGGTTATCTCCTCTCCCTCGGCAACCCTGACGCTTCGCTGTTGCTCACGCTGGTGGCCTTCAGGTATCTCCCCGGGGTTTTGATCTCAGTCGGGGCCCTTTCGCTCGTTTTCCTCGTGGCAAGGATCGGAAAACCCGGGCACAGGGCCGTCGCAAGGCTCCTCTTCCCCGGGATCGCCTCAATAGGGATGCTGTTCCTCTACACGTCGTTGCTGTTTTCAACTCCTCTGGTTTCTCTGGCCTCTGTAATTGATACTTACAGCGGCGGCGCAACGGGGGTGGTTAACTTCGGAGACTCAAGTGACCTGCCCAAGGTCTACAACCTGACCCTTGAGGCAGTCTCGGGAAAGGACGTGGCCTACTCCACCCTCTGGGAGGCCGGTACCGTTGTCCAAGGTAGTGGGATGACCTATTCAACCCACGGCAGGCTCCTATGCTATGACAGGGACTTTCTGGAGTTCCTGAAGAAGGCAGGTGGGATTAGCACGACCGCCCAGCTGCTCTACCACAAGCTGTCCTCTAATCCCGAGGGAATCGTGGTTTCCAGCCATTACCTCAATGAAATCAAAAAGGCCGGAGCTGTTCGGATTTCGGGTAAATCTCTCACCTTTACAGTAGTGGACGATGAGTGGAACCCCCACGAGATATCCGCTCCCTACGAGACCGTGGAGATGTTTCCTGGAAACATCGAAGCCCTGCTCATCTCATGTGAACTCGCGAGGAAAGAGGGTCTTGAGCCTCGGCCGGCGTTCATTCTGCTCAGCGGGGACTCCAAAACGACTGGGGAAGTGATGGAAGAAGTGAACAGAACGGCCGCCTTGCATCCGGAAGCGTTTGACAAGCTGTGGTCCATGGAGGGGATCTCCACCCACGTTGAGTCCCAGTTTGGAGACCCGAGGAGCTTCCTTCCATTGTTGCTCTCCGGCTTCCTTATGGTAGTCACCGGGCTGGTGGTAGGGCTCAGAGATGGAGACCGACTGTCCAAGCTGGCTGAGATCATGAGAGTCAACGGGGAAGAGCCGCTGTCCCTCTTTGCAGTCGTCATAGCTCCAGCCCTTGTCGTGCTGGCATTTGTTCCCGCCTCGATGATCCGGGACGGCTACTACCTGGCCTTGACGGGCTTCGTAAGCGGAAAGCTGATGTTGCTCGGCCTCGTGCCACTGCTGGGCCTCTTTGCGGGCCTCATCAGCTACTTCCTCCTAATAGTAGGGAAATTGAAGGGGGTGTGATTTTGGCAGAGGGGTGGAAGATCACCTGCGAAGGCCTCACCGTCAGGTATAAAACGGGAGAAAGTCAAACCACGGCACTCCATAAGTTCAGCGGTTCCTTTGTCCCCGGAAAGATAACGGTCGTGTTCGGCCCGAGCGGTTCGGGAAAGACGACCCTGCTGAAGGCCGTTGGGACGCTTCTCAAACCGACTGAGGGAAGGGTGGATTATGATGGGAAAAATCCCTACGAGCTCCCCAAGAAGGAACTGCTCGCCCTCAGACGGAGAATCGGGATTTCCTTCCAGCAGCCGGTCTTCGTTTCCCAGCTCACCCTCTGGGAGAACATAGAGTTCGTCCTGAACTCCTCTGGTAAGTTGAACGATGACCACAGGGATCTGGCGGTTCGTCTGGCGGAGCATCTCGGCATCGAGAAACTGCTGTCAAAGAAGCCCCACGAGGTCAGCGGCGGCGAGCTCAGGAGGGCCTCGATAGTCACGGCCCTCGCGAAGGATCCCTCGGTCGTCATTCTGGATGAACCCACCGCCTACCTGGACGAAGAGTCGTCAGAGCGGGTTGTAGAGATCCTCAGGGAGCTGAGGGAAAAGGGAAAAACGATCGTTGTCTCGACCCATGATCCTGAGCTTATCCGCATTGCGGACGTCACTTACAGGCTCAGGTACGGCAGGGTCGTTTTATAGCAGCTGAGGTTCATATGCGTTTCACGTTACTTCCCCCTTTGGGAATGATGGCCCTCAGACCCGGATCAGCGAAGGACTAATTTCGATAACTCCTTTTCTCTCTTTTCTGTTTTCATGTATCTGGACCTATCGACATTCCGTACTGTAGTTTAAACCTCCTATCTGCCACCTTTTCGAGGACAGGATCATGGGTCGTTAGGATCAAGATCTTTCCCCGTTCTCTCTCCTCTTGGAGTATTTCCACAAGTTTCTCCGCTGAGCCGGCGTCTAAGTAAGCGGTTGGCTCGTCCAGGAGTATGGTCTGGGGATCATGGGCCAATGCCCTCACTATCGCTGCCCTCCTTGCTTCTCCTCCACTGATTTCGCTTGGCTTCTTGTTGAGAATCTGTGCTATGCCGAGTGTCTCCGCCAGTTCTCTGGCTCGTTTTTTGAATTCCTCGTTGAGCCTGCCAGAAGCATACAGACCCAATTCAATGTTCTCCCAGACACTCAGCACGTTTACGAAGGTCGGCTCCTGGAAGGAAATGCCCAGGTTTTTCCTGAGCTCGCGCACTTTCTTTTCCGGTAGCGAGTACACGTCAACTCCATCGTACAGCACTCTTCCCTCTGCCGGCTCCAGTAAAGTCCCTATACTGAGCAGTAAACTGGTCTTACCGCTACCACTCGGCCCAAAAATCACGCCGATCTCACCCTCCATGAACTCGCCGCTGAAATTTTTTAGGCCTGGGAACTCCCTACCGTTAACCCGGTAGAGGATGCTCAGGTTCTCCACCTTGATCATTTCAAACACCTCCACACGCTTGCAACGTAGAGGAGGGGTGCTAAAATCAGCCCCAGTAAAGGTGTGGCAAGGAAGGCGAAGCCTCCAAACGAGTGCACAAAGCCAAGGGAGTAGAAGTCATACGCGTCCCTGAGCATTGGAATTGCCACGAAGGCGAGGGGAAGGAACGCCACGAGGGGTAGCAAGAGCTCCCACCTGGAAATCGATAGGGCCTCAAAGAGCCTCCTTCTCCGCCTGAGCTCTCCTCCATCCCTCACCCCAAGCACGAGCCCAATGGAAGGAATGAGCACCGCCGAGACACCGAAAGGCAAAGCAACACTCCTCTTCAGAAACGTTGAGAAGATGTGTTTTACACCGCTCTCAACTGAGATGTAAGTGAATTCTCTTGGATACTTCCTGTGAACGGCTTCAATTGCTTTGAGCACGTTTTCTCCCCCATAAACCAGCACGGTGTCCGGAAGAGCGGTTAAGTTGTGGTTTCTAGCAACGTCAAGTGGAAGGAGAACGTCACCACCAATCGGTATGTCCGTGTGCACAATCATGTATCTAACGCCTATAGTCGTCTGTGAACTTGCATAGGCTGAGGCTACCGTAAACTTCATCACACTACCGTTGTGCTGAACCTTCTTGAGGAAGTATGGATACGTAATGGCTTCCCCATGCTTCTCCTTGAGAAGTGTGTAAAGCCAGTGGGCGTCCCTGCACCTCCTCCTGGCAGATTCGAGGTAGTGAATCAAACTCGGGCCGTAGGCTGAGACACTACCGAGGGCAACTTCAGTCATCCCCTCAGAGTGAACCGCTTCACCAACGCTCCATATTGTTCCATACTCCCCTCCATTTTGTTTTACAGCTTCTATGAGGGCGTTATAACTCTCCATAAATTCAGCCAACTCGACTCTCTGCTCTGTGGAGTTCAGGGTAAACGGGGGCGAATTCATGGAAACCACTATCGTCGCTCCGAGATTGCCAGCTGAAGTGCTCCCGTAGAGCCAGGCAATTGGAGACGAGAAGACCACGCCTGAGAAGAGTGCGAAGATTACCATGACTGCGAGCGTCAGTGACGTGATCCTGGCGGTTACTCTCCACGTGGGTTTTCTGGAGCGTGAGAAGAACCCGAGGAGGATCAGTGATGTCAGTACAGCCCCCGATATCCAGGGTAAGTACAGGAAGATGGCACCCCAAACCAGGTTAAACATTAGATCGTTTATAGCCTTGAACGGGAACGCAAGAACGTAGGCAATATCGGCAGTTATTCTACTGGCCAACCCATACGGGCCCGAGGACAGCCAGTAAAGAGAGGACACGACAAAGACGAAGGTCGAGGTTATTACCGCCGTCCAGTATGCAATAGTTTTGGCCTTTGTGTTCACCTTAATGCCCTGTCCGTAGTACCTGAGTGCGAAGAGTACGGCCAGCATGACCAGCATGGCGGTTCCGTAGGAGTTCCCAACAAACAGGAGAATTAGGAGAACGGCTACTCCAACGAAGAGCAGGGTGAGGAGGTCTATCATTAAAGGATTTCCCCCCGATGTCATTAGGAGCTTCCTGAGTTTTTCCTCCTCCCGTCTTTCCCTTACCATCACCAGCCCTATCAGCGGCAGGGCCGGGAGAAAGATGAGGAATCCTGCCCAGAAGTTCTTCCAGTAATCCACCTTCTTCGGCGGATAGAGAACAGCCTTCACGAAACCCGGCTTAAGGACGTAGAGTTTGGGATAATATCCGTGGGGAGAGAACTCAGAGTAGAGGGACTGATACAGCGTGGTCAGGTTGATTTTATCAGGAGATGCGAGGAGGAAACCCTCGGCTAGGAGATGACCCAGATCAGGAGACAGGTTGGCGGTGGTAATTATGGATTCAAAGAATCTGCCCGAGGCAATGCACTTGATTCCGTTGGCCTTCATGAAGGCGGCAAGCGGGGCCAGATCCTGAGAAACGTTCACCACGTGATGAACACTCTCTATTTTAATCCTCGCGAGCGGGAAGTTAAAGGAAGCGGCTGAGTCGTAAATGTTGAGCTGATATACGTAGGTTCCCTTCTTCACGCTCTGGTTTCCTAGGATTATGCAGTCTGGCCCGGAGGTGCTTCCGTTTACCTGGAGGAGAACTCCAAGTGGGCCCACCATTACGGGAACGTATATAGTTCCATTGTACCCTGTCTTGGCAAGTGCCTTCTCAGCATCGCCGAGGAAGAACGCCGGCTTCTCAAAGTACGTGTAACGCTCACCGAGGTACGATTGAACGTTGGAGTAACTAACTGAAAAATTGGAGTTCTCAACGCTGACAATGGGCGTCTTGAGGGGACGCTGATAGAAAGTAACGTAAACGTATTCGCCAGGATATTGAAGGTTGATGTGCTTTTCACTCAGGTGGCTCAGGGCAGAGATTGCGGTCACAGGAAGGGCAGAAACCAGAAATATCAAAAAGAGAAAGGATGCGAAGGTTTTGAAGTACCACTTTAAGAATTTTAGGAATTTCACAAAGTTCCCCCCTCAGTTCACTTTGTAGAACCACATGTAGCAGTCGTCTCCAACCTTCTGGCCGTTATCACCGAAAATGAAGGTTACCATGTTGACGGGCCTGTGAATGACGGGCACCCTGTGGGGGTACCAGAACCATACCCAGTGGGTGTCCTTTTTGTAGTAGTGGGCAACCACAACTGCGACTACGTAAGCTCCGTCGTGTAAGTGGTTATCAGTGTAGTCGGCGGCCCAGTTATCGGAGGCCAAGATGGCACCTAAATCCATGTAGGTTGGTACCTTGTCAGTGTATGGTGTTACTGTTATCTTTCCAAGGTAGCGAAGCTTCCAGTTATTATCGGGGGCCAGGTATATAACGTTGGATCCCTCAGAAGATCCAACTATGTGTGTTTGTAGTTTGTTTATCTCGGCTGCCGTATACTCCTTTTGGTAAGGATTCTGGTCTACATGCACGTAAACCCTTGCAGGTTCTGAGAAGCCGTAGCTCATGCCAACACTCTGGCCAGCTTCGAGTCCCAGTTCATCTGTCCCAAACGAAGCGCCCGACGAAACAGTGTAGCTGAGCGAATACGAGTATACTTGCCCGGTGTCTACGTATCCATTAGGCATGGACTTGGGCAACTGTAGAAGGTTATATTGGGGGGTCTCTCGGGAGTGGTGGCGGTAGCTGTACCACAGATATATGGTATAGTTCTTGAGCGGGGCATTGTTCAGTTCTTGGGGGCTGTTGAGGGTGAAGTGAATTATGTTGGAGACCGTGGAGCCATAGTACTTTGATGGAGAGTGGTATGCAAGACCCGGTGAGTACTGGGCTGTAACTCGGAACTTGCCTGCGTTGTTCTCTTCCCATGCCATTGGCATGCCGATCACGTTAAAGCTCCCTGACTCCGCATACGTTGCTATTGCTGGGGCTGCTCTTACGAATATCATGGCCGAGAGTGCGAGGAGCACCCCGACCCTCAACCATCTACCATTCATGGAAGGCCACCCGTTTTTATTTTCAAATTCCCTTTATAAACCTTTCTCAAATAGTATTATCAAGAAAATATAAATTTAAGATAAATCAAATCAAAAATAGTAATCAACATTTTATTCATTTCATATCTCCAACTTCTTCTCTATATGAACGTGAATTTTGGAAGAAACACTTGGAATATGAGACAAGACGAAACTTGAGTGTTAAACCAGCGGTTTCCTCCTAACGGGTCCCCTCGGCCACTCCTCCTCGAAAATCTCCGCGGTGAAGCGGTAGACCTTTGTGTCCGGATCGAGCCAGCAGTCGGGCGGCAGGCCGGCCTTCCAGCAGGTCTGGGCCAGGAATTCTTCCTCGTCCCAACCCCACTCCACCGGCACCTGCGGGAGCAGTAAACCTGAGTAGAAGCCCTTCTCGACTATCAGGCCGTCCCTGCCGACCTTTATCTTCCTCGGCCTTTCCTCGGGCGGGCCCTCGATGGGTTCGGGAGGAGTTAGAACGCTGACCTCGACGGTGAGCTCGTCGAGCTCCTCCGGCCTAACGGGCGGGAAGCGCGGGTCTTCAACGGCCGCGTGTATGGCCGCTTTAATTGTCGCCTCGACCAGCGGGTAAATCGGCAGGGGAAAGCCTATGCACCCCCGGAGAGCCATCTGGGGTGGAGCCTTATAGCGGTTGAGCGTTACGAAGACTCCCATCTTCTCCCAGAGTTCTGGCGGTGTGTCCTCTGGCGGTTCGATTACTCTTCCGTTCCTCACGTACTCCTCGATGGCTTTCCTCGCGAGCCTGATGAGGAACTCACCCCACTCGTCCTTAATCCTGTACATGGTCTCACCCCGATTAAATTATCCTTAGGTTATTTATTAACTTAACCTGGCGCAAGGTTTAAAATGCGTCGAAGGAAGTTAAGGCAGGTGCCGAAAGTGGTCATCGTGGAGTTTGTAATCGTCCCCCTCGGAGAAACGAGTTTGAGCAAATACGTGGCGGAGGTAGTAAAGCTTTTAGAGGAGAGGGGAATTAAGTATCAATTGACTCCGATGTCAACGATAATAGAGGTTGAAACGGTTAGGGATGCCTTCGATGTGATCGAAGAGGCGCATGAGTTAATGTTCAGGCTCGGTGCCAAGAGAGTTTCAACGACAATTCGGATCGATGATCGGCGCGATAAGCCCGTTCGCATGGAGGACAAGGTCGAATCAGTCCTGGAGAAAGTTCGTGGGGGGTAGTGATGAAAGTTCTCGTGCTGGCCATCGATAGGGACGATGACTTCGGTATAAAGGCCGGTGTGAAGGGCCCTGTGATCGGAAAGGGCAAGTGCATTGACGCCGCTTTGAAGCTCAGCCTGGCGGACCCTGAGGACAGCGATGCCAACGTTGTTTATGCTGCGGTTAAGCTCTACGATGAACTAAAGAAGAGCGGGGAGTTTGAGGACGTGGAAGTGGCCCTCATCACCGGTCACCCCGATGTGGGCGTTAAGAGCGATATTGAGCTCGGAAGGCAGTTGGACATCGTCCTGAAGAAGTTTCCGGCGGATGGGGTTATTCCCGTTACGGACGGAGCCGAGGACGAGCAGGTCTTCCCGATACTGTCCTCCCGCTTGCCCATTGTATCCTCCAAAAGAGTGGTTGTCAAGCAGAATGAAACCATTGAGACCACGTATTACGTGATCTACCGGTACATCAAAGAGATCCTGAGTGATCCCGAGGCTTCGAGGGTTTTTCTTGGAATCCCGGGTCTGATATTCCTGCTGTACGGAGTCGGTAAGCTGATTTCCGTAAGTTACCCCCAGAGCATGAGTATCATCTCGAACATAGTGGTTGGCATTATATTGCTCTTCATCGGTGGCTACGCCTTTACCAAAGGCTTCCGCATCCAGGTGTTCAGGGCCCTTACAAACGAGTTCATTCAGGTCATCTTTGGTGTTTCCGGTCTACTAATCATAATCACAGGCATGATAAACGCCTACGTTAACATCGATGCATATGCAAGACAGCTCTTAGGCTACGTCCCACAGCCGGGCCCGATAAAGTTCATTTTCTACATCCACGCCATCAACACCACGATCATAATAGGTATCGCGGTGGTGCTCGTCGGACGCATTGTTCAGGCTTACCTTCGGAGAGATACCCACATCTGGTATAACATAGCGGGTCTTTTAATACTGCCCACATTCTGGATAATAATCGACGTGACAACCAGGTATGCCTTGGGGGTCATAAACTTCCATTCTTTCGGCACCATACTGGAAATCCTTGGCGCTTTCGCCGATGTCATATTTAGTGTCATTATCTCAACTTTCATAAGGAGGTACCTCATATCTTGGGGCAGTGGTGGTAGCGGTGGAGTTGAAGAGTCTTCTGAAGAGATACGAGTCTCTGAAAGCAGAGCGTGAGGAGAAAATCAGAAGGGCCCGGGAGGAATACCTAAGGAGGGCTCGTGCCCTGATTCGTGAGATCCTCGATAGTCTGGACGAACTCGACAAAAAAGAACCGCCGGTAAACGTTGATCCCCACCTCCTGAAAATCGCCCTCCGGGAAAGGAAAACCTATGTCTCAACCCTCCGACGGATCCTCGAAAGCGTTTCCTCTATGGAAGACCTAGGACGGAAGCTTGGGGAGCTCTCAAAGCTGCACGTTGGTCATGGGAGGTACCTGCTGGCGATCTTCGAGAGGGACGTCTACAAGATAAACCGCCTTCTCAAGGAGCTGGGGGAGCTGTACACCGAGTACTCTGCCGAGATGGCAAAGCTGAAACTTCCGGAGGTAGATCCAGGTAGAACCTTTGAGGAAATCGAAAAAACGAGGAAGGAAATACTGGAACTGGGAGAAGAGCTTGAAAAGATCGGGGAGCGCATCTCCGAGCTTGAGATGGCCCCGGCTAACGAGGATGAGATGGAGCTGATTTCACGCCAAAAGGAGTCGCTTGAGGTTAAAGTCAGAACGCTTGAAACCGAAATACGCTCCAAGGCCTCGAAGCTCCAGAAGCCTCTAAAAAGGATGCGTCTTCCGGAAGCGGCTCCTTTCCTGCGGGATTCCTCCTATGCCGTTGAGCATCCGGAGGAATTCCTGAAGCTCGTCAAAAAAGTCCATTCAAACCTTGACGGAAAAAGCAAGAAAGCCGCCGACTGGATTTTGAAGAACTTTCCGGCAAAGATTGAGGAACTTCGGATGGTTAAGGCCGAGCTTTTGAGGATAAAGGAGAGGGAAGCTGAGCTAATGGCTTCGTCATCCGGCAGACTCAGGGAGCTTGAAAGCCTCAGAAGACGGGCCCATGAGATTGAAGACGAACTTAGAAAACTCCACAACAGGTTGGAATCCCTGGAAGAGGAACTACAACGGGAGAGTGAAGTTCTCAGGGCTTTGCTTGAGAGGGAACAGCAAGCTTAATAAGTTAGGGTGCCCTAATCAAACTGGTGGGAGAGATGTTCAAAGTTGACAGGTTGCGTTTCGGAACGGCTGGAATACCTCTCTCAACGCCAAAGCGCTCAACAATAGACGGCATAATCCACGTGAGGAACCTCGGGTTAGATGCGATGGAGCTGGAGTTCGTCAGGGGAGTTAACCTCAAGCCGGAACTCGCAAAGAAAATCAAATACGTCGCCAAAAAGCACGACGTCCTGCTCACGGCGCACGCTCCTTACTACATCAACCTCAACGCGAACGAGAAAGCAAAGGTCGAAGCCAGCAAGAGGAGGATAATTCAAAGCGCTGAGAGGCTTCATCAGGCGGGTGGCTGGAGCGTCGTCTTTCACGCCGGCTATTACATGAAGCAGGACCCTGCGAAGGTTTACAACAGAATCAGGGACGCGCTGAAGGACATCGAGAGGGAGCTCATGGACAGGGGGGTAAAGGTGTGGATAAGGCCCGAGCTGACGGGAAAGCCGACGCAGTTTGGCGACTTAAAGGAGATAGTAAAGCTAAGCGAGGAGCTTGAAATGGTTCTTCCGACGATAGACTTCGCGCACGCGCACGCGAGGAACAGGGGCAAATGCAACTCCGCCGAGGAGTGGCGTGAGATGCTGGCCTTTATTGAGGACAGGCTTGGCAGAGAGGCTTTGGACAACATGCACATCCACATGAGCGGCATCGAGTACACGGAGAAGGGCGAAAAGAGACACCTTCCGCTCCAGGAGAGCGACATAAACTGGGAGGACCTGCTCAGAGTTCTCAAGGAGTTCCGCGTTAAGGGCGTCGTCATAAGCGAGAGTCCAAACATCGAGGAGGACGCGCTCCTGATGAAGAAGAAGTACGAGGAGATAAGGGTTTAGCCCCGTGAAGCTACGAGCCGGCCAGCAGGCCCTCCCTCAGCAAATCTATTGCCCTCGGAATGGCCCTCCTGAATATGAAGCCCTTCCTTGAGATTATATCCTTGATGAGATACGAGGGACGCAGGTAGAAGGACAGATAAGCTTTCTGGAGCATTCTCTTTATCTGCTCGGAGGTGAAGTTCTTCAGCTTCATAACGGGGTCTAACGTTGTGTATTTCCTCCAGTTGAACGTCAGGATGAGGTTCTTCGAGAGTGCGTAGTCCCACAGCCTCGTTCCAGGATACGGAGTGGCTATCGTGAACTGGGCGTACTCTACTCCAACCTTCTTGGAGAACTTTATTGTCTTCTCAACGTCTTCCCTCGTCTCCTCCGGAAAACCTATGACGAAGGAACCCAGGGCGTTGAGCCCGTGCTTTTTCGCCTTCCTTACCGCGGCCATCGCCTGCTCGGGGGTTATCCTCTTGCCGATGAAGTCGAGTGTTTTCTGGGAGCCCGACTCGATTCCGAAGTAAACGGTGTGACAGCCTCCAGCCTTCATGGCCTTTGCAACCTCGTCGGTGAAGAGGTCTACCCTTGAGGAGGCCGACCAGGAGATGTCGAGGCCCTCCTCTCTAATCCTTTCCGCGATCCTTATCGCTCTCGGCCTGTTTAAGGTGAACGTGTCATCGAGGAACTCTATCTCGCGAATCCCGTACTCGTCGTGGAGTATCCTCAGCTCCTCGATGACCCTCGCATCACTGTGCCCGCGCCACCTCTTGCCGAACTGGGCGGAGGAGGAGCAGAAAACGCAGTCAAAGGGACAGCCCCT
>Ga0256836_1001038_pt1 | contig 13024 bp, 11 predicted proteins | sample 4561380metaG_FD_185974 | JGI IMG/M metagenome (GOLD analysis project Ga0256836, IMG submission 185974) | Hydrothermal vent microbial communities from Guaymas Basin, Mexico - 4561-380 | ecosystem: Environmental > Aquatic > Marine > Hydrothermal vents | place: Mexico: Guaymas Basin | collected...
TCAGTAAAGTGTTGTTCAGGTTTTATAGTCTGAATCTCTATAGCATCACCCTCATTTAAAGCTGGTAAAAGTTTGTCTTTGTCTTCTGTTCCTGTCACTTTATAAAAACCATCAAAGATTAGTTTTCTACCACTTGCACGGTACTCATTGTTTGAACCAGTAAAGATGATACTTTGTTGCTCAAATACTGCATCTTCCATCTGACATGACATAAATCTCTCATAGATTAAACGGTACAGTTTTATCTCATCAGGTTTTAAAAACTTTGTAGCCATCTCAGGAGTAAACTCAAGCATAGTTGGTCTTATAGCTTCGTGAGCCTCTTGAGCCCCTTTTGCTTTTTTAGTATAAACTTTTACATCTTTTGGTAGATATTTTGAACTATATTTTGACTCTATAACTTCACGAACTCCAGCAACTGCTTCTTTAGCTAAGTTTAGTGAATCTGTTCTCATATATGTGATAACCCCAGAAGTTCCATCAGGAGTTTTTACACCCTCGTAAAGAGTTTGTGCTACCATCATAGTCTTTTTAGGAGTAAATCCTAACTTGCTTGATGCTGTTTGTTGAAGAGTTGAAGTCATAAAAGGTGGTGGAGTTTTTGACTTTCTTTGTTTCGTTTCTATCTTAGTTATAGTAAAACTATCTGCTTTTACACTATCTGTAATCTTATGTGCTTTTTCTTTGTTCTCGATAGAAAGTTTTGTAAGTTTTTCACCCTCATGAAGAGTTAAAGTAGCATCTATGTTTGTTTTAAAAACTGTATCTATGCTCCAGTATTCTTGAGGTATAAAGGCATTTATCTCCCTTTCACGGTCAACTACAAGTTTAAGAGTTGATGACTGAACACGACCACCTGAAAGCCCTTTTTGAATCTTAGATGCTAGTAAAGGTGAGAGTTTATAACCAACTATACGGTCAAGTAAACGACGAGCTTGTTGAGCATTTACCATATCCATATCTATACTTCTTGCATTTTTAAGTGCATCTTTTATAGCTGTTTTTGTAATCTCATGAAATACAATTCTAGGTAGTTCAGTTGGGTCTTTTTTGATAGCATGAGCTATATGCCAACCTATAGCTTCCCCCTCGCGATCCTCATCGGTTGCGATATATACAGTATCTGCTTTTTTTGCTAACTCTCGTATCTCTTTAACTATGGGTGCATTTTCCTTAGCTACTGAGTATTTTGGTACAAGTTCATTAGTTTCTTCATCTATAGTGATACCAAAACGGCTTTTTGGTAAGTCTCTGATGTGACCTTTAGATGCGATAACTTTGTATCCACGACCTAAAAAATTTGTTATAGTTCTTGCTTTTGCGGGTGATTCGACGATTATTAGTTTCAAAGTAGTTTTCCTATATCCTATATATAGTATAGTTGTTTATTTTAATTTTGGAAGTGTATCTAAATAAAGATTAATATTTTCATATAGATAAAATGAAGAAAAATATAAAATATTTCATTAGAATTAAATTTAAAGATATTAATCTTGATTTTTTCATAAACTACACAAAAATCATATTTTTTGTTGTATAATTATTTATGCTAAAAACAGATAATATCAATATTTTAAAATACGAAATAAACTCCTCTCAGGGGGATTTAAAACAAACATTAAAAGCTATAAAAAATCAAGATATAAAAGTATCTTCAAAAGGTATATCTACCGATTTTGGTGATGCTACTATACCTTTTTATGCTTTTAAAGATGAGATAAAACAAAACCAACAAAGCATAAAAGATGCTCTAAAAGATATAGTTTCAAAAGTTATATCTACTTTAGATACAAAACAAAAAAAATCTACTGCTCTTATAGTTGGTACATCTTTGATAGACTGGCATCTCGTGGATGCGATAAATGGTTGTGCTTATGAGTATAAAAAAACAAACTACACTTCAAAGAAGTATAGTATAGATTCTTATGCAAAAGAGTTAGCATCTGAGTTTGGTTTAAATGAGTTTACTATGACTATAAACACAGCTTGTACATCTAGTGCAAATGCTATGCTTGAAGCTAAAAATCTTATAAATTGTGGTGTAGTTGATTATGCTATTGTAGTTGGACTAGAGGTATTTTCACCCATTATGAGTAGTGGGTTTTATGCTATGGAACTTATCTCTCAAACAGATATAAAACCCTTTGATACCAATCGTGATGGGCTTATACTAGGTGAGGCTATAGGTGCTATTTTACTTGGAAAAGACAACTCTAAGTGGTCATTAGAGGGTGGTTTTAGCAACTGTAATTCAGCAACCATAACATCAGTTGGTGCAGATGGAAAAGAGTGTGTAGAGGTTATGCAAAAAGCACTAGATGATGCTAACATAACTACAGATGATATAACTGCATTAAAAGCCCATGCAACAGGTTCAAATAGCAACGACTTAGCAGAGATAAATGCTATAAGTAAAGTGTTTAACCCATCTATAACTTTTACTGCTTTAAAGCCTTTTGTTGGACATACGATAGGGGCATCAGGAGTTTTAGAGATTATCATCTTTATATCTTGCATCGATGATGGTTTTATACCAAAAACTTTATCTTGTCATACACCAATAGTTCAAGATTATATGCCGATAAATGAACATAAAAAATGTAATGGTGGGGTTTTTATGTGTAATTATTTTGGTTTTGGTGGAAATAATATCTCACTTATCATAAAAAAAGAGAACCCATGAAACTATACATAAAAGATTATAGCACTTATAAAAGTGATGAAGAAGATATAGATATAAAAAAAACTCTAAAACAAAAGTATAAACTAGATACAAGAAGACAAGATGCTTTTATACATCTTGGACTTTATGGGGCTATGCTTTTAAAAGAAAAAACCGTTATCGATAAAGATGATGAACTCTATGTAACAAGTGGCATCGGAAATGTAGATGTTGTGCAAAAAACTAACACAAGAGTATATGAACAAAACCAACCTCTTAAACTTTTTGACTTTATAAATCTACTAGGAAACACAACAAGTTACTATATAGCATCAGCCCTTGGTATAAGTGGAAAAAATATATTTCAAATATCTGATAATTTTACATTTATAAATACACTTATATCGTTATATGCATCTATAAATCACTCACAAAAAAATGCTATACTTTGCTCTATAGACTTAGCAAGTACACCAAATGAAGTTATAAAAAGGGTGTTAGGAGTTGATGAGGATTGTAGTGTTGTAAGTGGTGTAAACTACCAAAAATTCTCATTGACCAAAGATGATGCTATAGCTGAGATAGAGTTTGATACACTAAGTTACTCTTTTGATGAGATAAACAACATACTAAAAGATAACAACACAAAAGTGATCTTCTCAAAAAGATGCGATAACTTTTTTGAAACTTATCCAAGCTACATCATAAATGATGCTATAAAAAATGATGAAGATATAATCTTTGTAGATAGTTTTGAAGATAGATACAAAATACTAAAATTAAAGAGTTTAAAATGAAATCATATATAAATAACTATGAAGTTCTATGCGATGCAGGGGATACAAAAGGTTTGATGCAAGCTATATATGCTAAAAAATCTGCTGTTAGTATCGATGTAAGTTACATAAAAGATAGACCCTCTGGTCTTGGGAAGATGCATTATGACAATATTTTTAATGTTTTAAAAGATGTAACTTCAAAAGTTTTAAAAGCATCAAACCTTGAAAACTTTAAAGATACCCTACTTATACTTGGTTCATCAGTTGGTGGTATGCAAGAGTGTGAAGATATATTTTACTCACAAAAAAACTATAAAAATATAAACCCAAATAGGTACTCCATGAATACACTTACAGACTACCTTTGTAAAGAGTTTGATTTTTATGATTCTCGTGCTATCTCTACTGCTTGTACCTCAAGTGCAAATGCTTTAGTTCTTGCAAAGAGGCTTATAGATGTAGAAGCTTATGAAAACATCTTAGTAGTTGGAGCAGATGGACTTTGTGCATCTACTGTTTTAGGTTTTCATGCTTTAGGGGTATTATCAGATAAACCATGTTTACCGTTTGATAAAGAACGAAATGGTATGAATGTGGCAGAAGCAGTAGCTATAATGTTGATTCAAAATACAAAAACAAAAGATTCTATGGAGCTTAAAGGTGTAGGTGCTAGTAGTGATGCTTACCACATGACAAACCCTGACCCAGAAGCTGGTGGAGCGATGAGTTCTATGAGAGATGCTATAAACGATGCTAAGTTAAGCTTAGATGATATTGACTATGTAAATGCTCATGGAACAGCAACACCTGCAAACGATAGGGTAGAAGCTTTAGCCATAGAAAAACTTTTTGCAAATGATGTTTATGTAAGTTCTACTAAAGCTATAACAGGACATACCCTTGGAGCAGCAGGAGCTATAGAAGCTATAATATCTTGTGAAGTTATTAAAAACTCTATAATCCCACCACAAACAGGGTTGCAAAATCAAGAAAATACAAATATAAATATACCAAAAGAGAGTATAGAGATGAGTGTGAAAAATATTGTTAGTAATTCGTTCGCATTTGGTGGAAACAACACATCTATCGTTGTTGGAGCTTGTGTATGAAAAAAGTAGCTATAAAGATAATAAGTTCTGCAAAAGTATATGCACCAACTCAGATAGAGGAGTTAGATACTAAAAGATTAGTACCAAAGATGATGCTTCGTCGCAGACTTACTAGAAACTCTAAAGTGATGCTTTACCTTAGTGACAAATGTGGTTTTACAAATGGAAAAATAGTCTACGGAAGTTGCTATAGTGAACTAGAAGAAACAGCAAAAATAGCAGATGAAGCTTTGATGCAGGGTGCATTGTCACCAACATCTTTTCAAAATAGTGTTTATAACACTGCACCATCTTACTTTTCACTTATAAATGGCGATAAAGATGAGATAATCACCATCTCATCAGGTATGAAAACATCACTAGATGCACTAAAAACATCAGCACTTCAAGCTTTAGTATCAAAAGAGAGAGTTTTATGTGTAGCAGTTGAGTGCTTAAACATAAAAAATATAGAACAAATCAACAGATGTGCTGATTATCTTGAAGCTGGATGTGGTGTCGTTTTAGAGATAGACGATGATATAAGTGATGCAAAAGAGATACAAAACCTAAAAATAGATGGGATTATAAACTCCTTACAAGATTTGATGAGTGTGGTACAGATGCATGAAAATGGGATAGAAAAAATCCTTATAGAACTTTAAATGGAAAAATAAATATGATAATAGATAACAAAACAGTAAATTATGAAGATTTTATACATAACAAAAAAATCAAACTAAGTGATAACAAAGAGTTTATAGAGTTTATAGATGCTGGGCATGAGTTTCTTATAAAACAGATTCGTGATGGAAGACCTATATATGGCATCACTACAGGTTATGGTGAAGCTGGTAGTAACTATGCTGCTTTTGAAGAAGCAGAGGAGTTACAAAAGAATCTTTATAGATTTTGTGGTGTTGGAGTTGGTACAAATCTAAGTGCTGATATATCTAAAATCATGGTAACCATAAGGCTAATAAGTCTATGTAAAGGTAAAAGTGGAGTTAGCTACAACCTCCTAAAAAGGTTTGAGATACTTTTAGATAATGAGATATACCCACTTATACCATCGCAGGGTTCAGTTGGAGCAAGTGGTGATCTCTCTCCACTTTCTTATATAGCTGCTGTTATAGCTGGAGAGAGAGAAGTTATATATAAGGGGCAAGAGAGAAAAACCATAGATGTTTATAACGAGCTTGGGATAGAACCTTATGTGTTTAAAGCTAAAGAGGCTTTATCTGTTATAAATGGTACTGCTACTATGAGTGCTATAGCCATAGATGCTATAAAAAGGTTTGAAGTTTTACTTGAGAGTATGGAGAGTTTTATAGCTGGGATATTTGAAGTTTTACTTTGTGATACTACTCCACTTGAGCCTTTTGTTCACGAATCTAAGCCATTCTTAGGGCAACAAACAACTGCTAAAAATATCTATGCAAAATGTAAAGATTCACAACTAACACATCAAGCTTTTAGTAGATACGAAAATTTTCACCTAGAAAAAGAGCAAAATATCCAAGACAGATACTCCATCCGTTGTTCTCCACAAGTCTTAGGTGTAGTTAGAGATAACTTAGACATAGCAAAAAAATGGATACAAACAGAGATAAATGGTGTAAACGATAATCCACTTATAGACCATATAGGTAAAAAGATATATACTTCTGGTAATTTCTATGGTGGCTATATCGCTCAAGCTATGGATAGTATGAGAGTAAGTGTAGGAAATGTAGCTGATTTACTAGATAAAGAGTTTGCACTTTTAGTTGACCATAAGTTTAACAAAGGGTTAGGGGAGAGTTTAAAGATAAATGAAAAATCAACTCACCATGCTTTTAAACTTATACAAGTAACTCTAAGTTCCCTTAGTGCCGATATTTTGATGAATACAAATGCAGCATCTTTATACTCAAGACCAACAGAGTCACTAAACCAAGATAAAGTAAGTATGGGTACTACAGCTGCTAGAAACTTTGATAAACAACTCCCAGATTTGGCAAATATGTTAAGTATAGGTTTTTTAGGTTTAGCTCAAGCTGTAGATATTCGTGGTTATGACAAATGTTCAAAACATCTTCAAAATACTTATGATGTTATAAGAAAAGATGTTACAAAACTAGAAGAGGACAGAAGACTGGACCTAGATATAAAAGCGGTAAATAAGATGCTAGTAGATGGGAGATTTATATAATGAAAAAAGTTTTGATTACAGGTTCAACAGGGGCTATAGGTGAAGCATGTGCTAGATACTTTCACGATAATGGTTACTTTGTATATCTACATTATAGAACTCAAGAAACAAAAGCAAATGAGTTAAAAACAGAACTAACAAACAGTGAAACTATATGTTTTGATATATCTAACAAAAAAGAGGTATATGAAAAACTAGAAAATCTTGAAGTTGATGTTTTAGTAAATAATGCTGGAATAACTAGAGATAAACTGTTTTTTTGGATGGAAGATAACGACTGGAGTGATGTGATAGACACATCAGTAAATGGTACTTTTTATGTAACAAAAGCTTTAATGAAAAACATGATAAGCAATAAAAAAGGCTCTATAGTAAATGTAGCATCTGTATCTGGTTTAGTTGGAAATGCTGGGCAAACAAACTACTCAACAGCTAAAGGTGCAATGATAGCCTTTACAAAATCTCTCTCTATCGAGGTAGCAAGATACAAAATCCGAGTAAATGCCGTAGCTCCGGGACTTATAGAATCAGAGATGACAAAAGAACTTGACTTAAAAGAGATGAAAAAAACCATCCCTTTAAAAAGAGTTGGAAAACCTTTTGATGTCGCTGAATGTATCTTTTTCTTAGCAGATAAAGCATCGTATGTAACAGGTGAAGTCTTAAATATAAGTGGTGGGATGGTTAGGTAAGTAAACTAATGTTATCAAATATTTTATCTATAGCTTTTGCACCTATGTTTGTTTTGCTAATTCATTATTTTGAATTTAAGTTAGTTGTTTTAGCTTATCTCTTACTTGCTATTGGGTATTTTATATACTCAATATTTAAGAAAAAAAGTTATAGAGATATGGTGATGCCAACTATCTATATAGTAGCATTTTTTATAGCTTACTATTTTTCATCGATGCAGAGTGTGAAGTATATACCAGTAACTTTATCTATGATATTTTTACTACTATTTATAGACTCTCATTACAACAAAAAAGAGATGATTTTAGGTTTTACAAAGCAGTTTTATAAAAAACAACTCTCAGATGCAGAGGTTGCATTTTTAAAAAATGGCGATATTTACTGGGTTTGGGTGATGGGTGTAAATACCCTTATACACCTATATGTTGTCAACTTTTGCTCAGATGCTTTTTGGGCATTTTATGCATCTGTTGGTTGGTATATTTTGTTTTTCACATCGTTATTGATGCAGATTATTTATGGGAAAGTTTATGCTGTTAAAATGTATATTCGGTAGTGTTGGTCACTTTTTATTTTTTGGGATTTTAGCAGTTCTCATCATACCTGGTTTTATAGCTTACCTTATAGCTAAGATATTTGTAAAAGAACCTCAGTATGTATTTCAAAAAGGTGCTACACTCTCTTACAGACTCTTTTTTATGCTTATACCAAACATAGTTTTAAAACCCGATTTACTAGATGATGCACCAAAAAATGCTATCTATATCTCTACACATCAATCTATCTTAGATTTTCCTGCATTAACCACTTTCATAAAAGAGTATATAATCTTTGCAAATGTAAACTTAGATAAATTTCCACTTGTTGCCAAAATCTCGCATCTTGTTGGTGTTAGATATATAAAAGGTAGAACATTAAATGATGTTAGTGAGATTCATAAAGAGTTTGAAGAACTTTTAAATGATGGTAAAAATGTTATCTATTTTCCAGAGGGTTCAAGACATGAGGGTGATAAACTTTTACCATTTAAAAGGGGTGCTTTTAAACTAGCCAAAAAAACAGGTAAGCCTATTATCCCCATAGTAATAGAAGGTGCTTCAAACATCTTACCAAAAAAAAGTTTTTGTTTAAAAACTATAAAAAGAACACCTATATATATGAAGATGCTACCAGCTCTTTATCCTGATGATTTTCAAAATGAGATAGAGATGATGCGATATGCTCAACAAATTATGCAAAAAGAAAAGGACAAATTATGCAATATATCTTAACTTTACTATTACCACTATTTTTATGGGCAAACTCTTATAATTTTGATGAATATAAGTATATCTCAGCTGCATCTACAGAGTTTAAAAAGAGTGGAAATATCTCTTTTGAAAACAACAAGACCACTATTACTTATGATAAACCTCAGTATAAACAGATAGTTTTAGATGGTGAAGAGATCACTATACAAGGTGCATCAGGAGATATTATAAAACTAAAAGGCAAAGCACTTTTTTTTACAAAAATGTATATAACAACCATAGCTAAACTAGATAACTTTGATGAGTTAAAAACAAACAGAGATTTTGATGTAAAAAAAGATGCCAATCTATACATATTAAGCTTTAAGAATGGATTAAAAGAACAAATCTTAAAAGCAAAAATTCTAACTAAAGATTCTAAGGTGTTGAGTTTTAAACTATTTATAAAGAATGGTGATACTTTAGAGATAGTAAAGAAATAAAATAGTATTATCCATAAAATTAAATAAGGAAACTAAATGTTAAAGTACATAAAATATCTACTAGCTAGTTTATTTGTTATAGCTTTACTAGATGGTTGTGGTCATGCAAAACCAAAAGTAAACGACAAAATTCAAGAAGCTAAAAAACAACAAAAAAGAGTTAAAAAGGTAAAAGATACCACTCTTGAGACAATCTATGTTGATACAAAAGCAAAATATACGGGAAGAATCGCTCAAAATATAAAAGATGAGTGTAAAATAGACTCTCAAGTTATAGAGTGGATAAAAAGATATAGTGCTAAAAACCATATAAAAATCATAGTTGGTGGTAAACCAAAAGCTACAGATAAAGTTTTAAAAATCTCTATAACAGATGCTATGAGTCAGAGAATGGGTCCAATGGGACATTACAAATATGTAGTGATTTCGGGTAAACTTTATAAGGGTAAAAAACTAATATCATCTTTTAAAGCTGGTAGACAGTCTGGTGGTGGTTACTTCGGTGGCTATAGAAACTCTTGTAGTGTACTTGGTAGTTGTGCTAAAACTTTAGGTAAAGATACTTCAAAGTGGTTAAAAAACCCTAAAAACAATGCACTATATGGAGATATACATTTAATTAAGTAATACTTATTAAAAAAATGTGAAAAGATGAAGTACCTAAATATAGCTATATTTTTAACATTATCAGCTATATTTTTAGTATTTTCATCCCATATAAAGTTCTCTTCAAACTTCTTGGAACTTTTTTTCTCAAACCAAACTGTTCAACTTTTAAAAGTGGTAAATAACCTAGAGCTATCAAACAACATACTTATAGCTAAAAAAGGTTTTAGTGAAACATCCTTAACTGAACTCTACACCATTAAAGATAAACTAGAAAAACTACCACAGATAGACAAAGTAACCATATCTCTTTTACCATCTGATAAGATGAAAAACTATTATAAAAAGAACTACTATCTACTAGCTGACTTTAACAACTCAAAACTAAACAAACAAAAGATTAAAAATAAACTTCAACAAAAATATGATGATTTGCAAAACTCATTTATATATGTTCCACTAGATACAAATGACCCACTTGAACTCTTTAACATAAAGTACAATGAACATGGAAGATACTTAAAACTAAAAGACTATGGCTATGTACTAAAAGCAAAAACAAACATCGATACAACATCAGCAGATAAAGCAAAAATACTTTATGATAAACTAAATCAAATCTTAGCTAAACATAACGACACCATCATATATGCTCCATTTTTCTTCTTAGTTGAGAACTCATCATACATAAAAGCTGACACACAGTTTATCATCACATTATCTACTATTTTACTTTTGATTTTGTACTTTTTTATGCTTAAAGATTATAAACTTTTGGCAAATACTATCATAGCTATTGGTAGTTCTGTTTTAAGTGCTATTTTACTCTCTGCACTATTTTTCTCAGAGATAAATATACTTGTTTTAGCTTTTGGGATTAGCATCACTACTATCTCCATAGATTATATGTTTCACTACTATTTTCATGGTGATTTTTCTAGTAAAAAGTTTATAAAACAAAAGAGTGTATTTTTTGGGTTTTTAACAACTTTTGGTGTGTTTGTCATTTTTAGTTTTATAGAACTTAAACTCTTTCGTGAACTTGCTTTTTTTAGTATGGTATCACTTCTATCGGCTTATATCATCTTTAGCTGGACATTTAGTCATCTTAACATCAAAACACCATATATAAAACAAACTCAAACAAACTCAAAACATTTTAACCCTATCTATATACTCACCATCTCTTTTTTGCTTTTAGCATATAGTTATACACATCTAAAGTTTGACGATAACCTCAAAAATCTTGACTATAAAAATGAAAAACTTCTAAATCTTTCTAAAGAGTTCAATGATGAGTTTGGAAGTAATAAGTACCAAACCATCTTACTAAAAGCGAAAACTAAAGAACTTTTACTACAAAAGTACGAAAAACTAAAACAAAAATACCCAGCGATGCTAGGCATCGGTAATTTTGTCTTTAGTGAACAAAAATGTAAACAAAAACTAAAACTCCTAAACCTATATAACTTTGATAATGTTAGAAAAACCATACAAAAAACAGCAAAAGAGGTTGGTTTTAACGATGCTTTTAAGAACTCCTATATAGAGATAAAAAAACTAAAATGCACTATGCAACCACTAGATGATATGGGGTTTAAAATCATAAACTATAAAGATGATTTTTATACCATAGCACTTTTACAAAAAAGTGAAGTTTTACAAACAACTAAAGATATACAAGTTCTAAACCTTAGTAAAAACATCTCCAAAGATATGCAAAAATCAAAAGATGCTATTATGAAGTTTATCGCTATATCTAGCATCTTTATAGTTTTGATGCTTTTCATAGTGAGTGGTTTTAATATCTTATACCCATTAACTTATGTTGTGTTTCCTTTAAGTATAGTTCTGTTTTTTATAACACTTTTTGGTAAAATAAACATTATGCATCTTTTTGCACTTATCATACTTGTATCTATAAGCATCGACTATGGCATCTATATGAACCAAACAAAAACTTTGATACAAACTAAAAAAGCTATAAGTTATGCTCTACTTAGTACACTTGCAGGTTTTGGGATGCTAATAGTTAGTGATACTAATGCCCTTCACTCCATAGGCTTTGTTATAACCATAGGTATTGGAAGTATATTTATTTTGATGCTGATAAAAGGAAAAAAATGAAAATATTTGATATGGATAAAAAAGTCTATATAGATATAAAAAAGATAAAAAATCCATCTACAAAAGTTGAGCAACTCTCAAACACACTCTATAACTATGAACACAATATTTTTGATGTTATCTACGATAAATCTCAACCATCTTTAGTTGAGTATGTAAATTCACTAGACAAAGATATATTTGCTCAAAATGGTATGCAGTTTTTGTTCTTTACATCTGGAACTACAGGTACACCAACAGGGGTGTATAAAACTAAAGAAAATTTAGAAAAAGAATCATCTGCACTTATAAAAACACTTCAAAAACAAAACTTTAAAAGGGTTGTTGTAACTGTACCTTTTGTGCATATATATGGTGTGGATATTGGGGCTATTTTACCAAAAAACTTAGATGTAGAGATATGGACAAAAGAGAACTTTTTACCTCAAGAGTTAGCAGTAGAAGCCCAAAAAGATGATACATTAGTGGTAACTACACCTGTTTTTATAAAAGCATTAAACAGGATTAAAAAAGATGTAAAGTTTAACAACACTCTATTTTTAACATCAACTGCTCCACTACCACTAGAGGATGCTAAAGTATTTAAAGAGCATTATGGTAGTTCTGTTATGCAACTTTTTGCATCTACTGAGACTGGTTTGATGGCTTATAAAGTAGATGATACCCATATACTAAAGAGTTATTATGGTGTAAGCATAGGTGAAAATAACGATATGTTAAATATAACTTCACCATTTATAGCCCAAAAGATTATAACTGATGGTGTAGTAAAAGATGTAAAATTTCCTTTTCAAACTGAAGATATTGTAAAAATCATAGATAAAAAAAGCTTTGAATTAAAAGGTCGTAGTTCAAACTTAGCAAAGATAGCAGGAAAAAGAGTATCTACACTTCAGATAGAATCTTTACTTGAGGAGTTAGATGGTATCTCATCAGTTATGATAAAGATATCGAGAGATGAAACTGCCCTAAAAGATGAGATTTTAGAGATATATGTAGAATCAGAAGTAGAACTAAGAGGAAAAAGTATCCGAGCCATTTTAAGAAAAAACCTAGGCTCTTTACATATACCATTTAGAGTGCATAACCATAAAAAAATCATCAAAAGTTCAGTTGGCAAAAAAATCGGTTTTGAAGATTTAT
>Ga0256836_1001040_pt1 | contig 13008 bp, 11 predicted proteins | sample 4561380metaG_FD_185974 | JGI IMG/M metagenome (GOLD analysis project Ga0256836, IMG submission 185974) | Hydrothermal vent microbial communities from Guaymas Basin, Mexico - 4561-380 | ecosystem: Environmental > Aquatic > Marine > Hydrothermal vents | place: Mexico: Guaymas Basin | collected...
TACCACCGATACTTTTACCTGCTTTAATATCACGAGCAAATTGCTCTACATCTATTTCTATATTCATTTCTGTGTCCTTGAGTATTTGTTATTTTACCCGATTGACACAGATTTTTGAACGGTCCCCCAAAATTTCCACAATTTTATCAAGACTCATAAACAACCTGTATGACCATTCATAGTGAACTTTTATAAAATTAATTTTTTTAAGTTTAATTGCTTCTTTTGTATTTTCTCGCATAGTATTAATATTGAGGATATCAAATTCTAAATGATTTATATATGATGCTAAAAGAGTTGAAAAAATATTTTGGAATGCTTTTGATTCATATTTTGATCGTACCTCTTCTATGTTATTATAAATTTTTTCAATCTCTTTCATATTTACATTACTCATTTCTTCTTGATTATAATCTTTAATCTTATCTAAAAACATTTCTATTTTTTTAAATAATTTTTGAGCTTTTTTCTGAGTACTTTTAGCTATTTGAATTATTTCCTTCTTTTTTTTCATATATTTTTGTACAGAAACCTGAATTTCTTCTTTTGTTGGATATTCAAGCACAATCTCTTCTTTAGGATTATCCATCTCTATATATTTCTCACAAAATTCTTTAAATGGAATTTCTATAGTACCTGGTATACGTGCACCGCCTTCAGTGGCATTATAAGTTTTTTTATGTAAATGTTCATTAGCATATTTTATTTGAAAAGCAAAATCTTTAAGAAAAATATGCCAATATTTCATAGTTTTAACGGTACCTCTTCCCCCATAGGCTTCAATTTCACCAACCATCTTATCTGTACTTATTTCAGTTTCTCCAAGTACATGATTTTTAGAATGGCTACTGCCATCTTTTCCATAAGCCAAATCCTGTCCAATAAATACAAGATTTTCTATTTGACTGTTCATAAAAAAATTATACAAATAGTTTGCACAACTCATACCTCCGCCAAGGTACCCCCACTCATCAAACCCCAATATCTGATTATGCTTATCTGCCCTCATAAATATACTCAGTTTATCAGACTGTATATTTTTAAAAATATCTTCATGGCATACGGTTGCAAGAAGAACAACAGTATCTTTTTGAAACTCTCGGGAGGTTTGTTCATAAAATTTTGCTGTTAAAGACCCTCTCTCCATTGAAAGAACTATATCAGGTTGAATTCCCTCTTTTGCCAAAATTGGCAAGCTGGCATCTGCACACATAATTGTTATATTATTCATGACTTTTTTCAATTGAGGTAATTGTTTGTGTAAAGATGGACCGGTAGAGACTAAAACTATATTTTTTCTTTTTCCAATAGCGCTTACAACCCTGCTTAACGATGGAGTTTTTAACATATCAAGTATTCTATTGGTAGAATTTTTGAATCCATTAAGTGTATCCTCAAGAGAATCTCCCTGATGATGCAGCATCTGTTTAAATGTATGAAGTATTACCTTGTTAATTCGAACTATTTCCTGAGAATATTTATCATAATATGAGGAATAAATATTTAAAGTGTATGATTTAAAATAGGATTTTGATTTTTCATCTAACCAAAAATTTATATTTGACTCATTTAAACTTGAAGATAATTTAATCCTTAGTCTATTGTTCGCAATATATTCTGAGAGGTCAAATAAATTAAGAGCAATATATATAACCTCAAGTTCCGGTTCAAAAACCATAATAGTACGATGCTTGGGATTTATTAGAAGTTTTTGATAGATAAGACTATCACCTAATCCGAAAAAGTATAATGACCTATAGTTATCATACTTTTCTAAATCTTCTAACATTTGCTTTTGTTGCTCATTTGATAAGTTTATTAATGAATTATCTCTTACATCAACAATATCCACATCTTTACTAGTATCATTTCGTAAAAAAACTTCAAAGTCTTTATTCGTTTGAATATCTTTTAATAATTGTCCTAGTTCATGATCTTTTGATTCTATTGCAGCTAAATTTTTTTCATATATAGTTTTGTGCATAAGTAAGCTTTATAAATAAATTTATAAAATAAAAGCAAAAAACATACCAAATAATTGAAAAATGTAAGAAAGAAGGAAAGCTATTCCAAAGGGAATAGCTTTTTGCTCATCTACTGAAGTAGACGAAGCACATTTTGTTGAACAGCATTAGCCTGACTCATTGCATATGAACCAGATTGTGCTAAAATATTAAGTTTTGCGAAATTTGCAGACTCAGCCGCAAAATCAACATCACGAATTTGAGATTCAGCCGCCGCAACATTTACTTGAGTTACACTGATATTACGTACAGTTGACTCAAGTTGATTCTGAGTAGAACCAATGTTTGAACGAATTTCATCAATTTGTTTTAAAGCAACATCCATGGTAAAAATAGTGTCTTCTGCTTTACTTCTTGTAGTAACGTCTGCCGTATTTGCAGGATTTTTAACACTATATGTTGTCGCCGTCAAACCAGTGTCAGTTACTGTACCACTGATAGATACCGCACTTGCAGAAGTTAATGTTAATGTACCAGAATTAAAAATATCAGCTGTATTATCACCTAAACCGACTAAAGCATTCGATGAAGTACCACCATTTGCATCTAATTTAATATCTGCACCATCATTTGCGGTAAGTACAAGTTTTCCGCTCTCAACTGTTGCAACAACTCCTGTTTGATTAGATACAGCGTTAATTGCATTTCTTAATGAACCATCTGCATCATTTGCAGAAAATGTAACATCACCTATATCAATACCATTAATCAATAAAGAAGCAGCTGTAGTATCTCCACTTACAAATGAACCGGCTGTAATAGCTGTGCTACCCGTCACAACAGTTTCAGCAGTAGCGTGTACTCCTGTTGTGCCTTCAATACTATTTATCGCAGCAGCTTTTGCCCATGCAGAACCTGCTGAATAAGCAGTAGTATTAGCACCAGGTTCTGTACTAGCGGCACTTGCCCCTGTTGTAGTACCATTTACCGCAAATGTTGAGTCAAATGCTGCTGCTGCAGTCGATGTATTGTCATTGACAGAATTACCTTCATAATTTACATGTGCACCGATTGCACTTGTCTGTACATTTCCAATACTAATATTTACAGTTTCATCTTTATATGCACCAATATGAAATGATTTATTTGCAAATGTACCATCTAATAATTGTTGGCCATTAAAAGATGTTGTCGTTGCAATATTTTGTGCTTCTTCAAGCAACTTATCAATATCTCTTTGAATTGCAGCACGAGAATCATTATTTTGACCATCAGAAGCAGCTTGGATAGATTTTGTTCTTACTGTGTTAATAATATTTTCATATTCATCTAGAGCACCATCAGCGGTTTGCATAACACCAATCCCGTCATTTGCATTACGTACAGCTTGACCTAGACCACTTGACTGAGCTTTTAGCTGATTTGCAATAGCAAGACCTGAAGCATCATCAGCTGCTGTATTGATACGAAGACCAGAACTTAATCTTTGTAATGATTTATCTAAACCCATGTTAGTTTGAGTCGCATTTCTGTGTGCATTCATTGCACCTATGTTTGTGTTAATTCTAAAACCCATAATAAATCCTTTTCTATGGAAGAGCCTTACACTCTTGTGTTTTTTATTTTATCTTTAGGCTTCCTTGCCCGAGACTGTAACAATATCGTCACTCAAAAAAATAACTTTAGAAAAATATATAAATTTTATTAAATTTTTACAATTTAATCTTTTTTCGCTACACTTCCAAAATCAAAAACCAAATCACTATACTATATATAGGAAAACTATTTGAAATTAATTATCGTCGAATCACCCGCAAAAGCTAGGACTATTAAGAACTTTCTAGGCAAAGACTATGATGTTATTGCCTCCAAAGGGCATATTAGAGATTTGCCAAAATCCCGTTTTGGAATTACTCTAGATGAAGAAACTCACGAGCTTGTTCCCAAATACTCCGTAGCAAAAGAGAATGCGCCAACCGTTAAAGAGATAAAAGAAAAAGCCAAAAAGGCCGACACTATTTACATCGCAACCGATGAGGATCGCGAGGGGGAAGCTATAGGCTGGCATATAGCCCATGCTATAAAAAAAGATCCGCTTGAACTGCCACGTATTGTTTTTCACGAAATTACAAAAACGGCTATAAAACATGCGCTTGAGTCTGCTAGAAGAATAGACATGGACATGGTTAATGCGCAACAGGCACGCCGTCTTCTTGACCGTATAGTCGGGTATAAACTCTCTCCACTGCTTGCTTCAAAAATTCAAAAAGGTCTTTCCGGCGGACGTGTGCAAAGTTCGACACTCAAACTAGTTGTGGACCGTGAACGTGAAATTAAAGCCTTTGTTCCTCAAGAATACTGGAGCATTGACACGCTTTTCAAGCCAAATATTGAAGCAAACCTTATAAAGCACAAAGAAGAAAAGATTTCAAAACTCTCCATAGAGAACAAAGAAAAAGCAGAAGCAATTGTCCAAAGCGTTAAAAATGACAATTTCACTATTGCAAAAATAGAAACAAAGAAAAGAAAATCATCAACACCACCGCCGTTTATGACATCAACACTGCAACAAACGGCTTCAAGCAAGCTCGGATTTACTCCAAAACGTACTATGATGATAGCTCAAACTCTCTATGAAGGTGTAAAAACTCCTGATGGAACTTCGGGTGTTATTACTTATATGAGAACAGATTCACTGAACCTCGCACAAGAAGCCGTTGGAGCTGTACGCGGTATTATAGAAAATCGTTACGGGAAAAAATACCTGCCAAAAGCGCCAAAAGTTTATACTAAAAAATCTAAAGGCGCACAAGAAGCACACGAGGCTATACGCCCTACCATGCTGCAATTTACTCCCGAAGTAGCGCAAAAATTTTTAAAAGCCGATGAAATCAAACTCTACCGTCTTATTTATGAGCGTTTTATGGCATGTCAAATGGAAGATGCAATATTTGAGCAGCAAAGCATTATCTTTAAAGGCAAGGAAAACGAATACCGTGCAAGCGGCAGAAAGCTCATCTTTGACGGTTTTTATGCCGTAACTGGAACAGAAGATAAAGATAAACTGTTGCCGACACTCAAAGAGAGAGACAAAGCCGAAATTCAGAGTGTAAAACCTGAACAGCACTTTACTGAGCCGCCGTCTCGTTACTCAGAGGCAAGTTTGATTAAAAAGCTGGAGGCTGAGGGTGTAGGACGTCCATCAACCTATGCACCGACAATTGCAACACTCTCAAACCGCACCTATGTAACCATAGAAAAAAAGCAGATTATACCAACTGAAATTGCTTTTACCGTTACCGAAATTTTAGAGAAAAACTTTCCAAATATTGTAGATATTAATTTTACCGCTGAAATGGAAGAAGAACTTGATGAAATAGCCGAAGGCAAAGTTGACTGGCAAAAACTTCTACTGGAGTTTTATGAAAAATTTATGAAACAAATCGAGGCGGGCAAAGAAAATATTGTTTCTTTAAAACTTGCAAAACCGCTTGGACGCACCTGTCCTAAATGCGGGGAACATGAGTTACTTCTTAGAAGCGGACGTTTTGGAAACTTCATCGCATGCAGTGGTTTTCCTAAATGTAAATACACAGAGCAGTGTGATGAAGAAGGCAATCCGCAAGAGAAAAAAGAGACAACTGCAGATGAAAAATGTGACAAATGCGGTGCAGATATGATTGTAAAAAATGGTCGCAACGGAGAGTTTTTAGCCTGTTCAAACTACCCTGATTGCAAAAACACTAAAAGCATTAATGTCGAGGAAAAAGTGAGTGAAACGCCTTGTCCTGACTGTGGCGGTAAAATCAGCCTCAAAAACTCTCGCAGAGGACCTTTTTGGGGATGTGAAAATTATCCTGATTGTAAATTTATTTCTAAATTTGAGCCGACGACTATTAAATGTAAAGAAAAAGGATGCACAGGTGTTTTAGCTCCTCGTACATACAGAAACAAAGAAGTGTATGAGTGTGTGAAATGTAAAGCGCGTACACCAAGAGAAGAGATAGACAAGGCATAAAAGCTACTCTCAGCCCAGGTTAAAACCTGGGTTCCGAAAAACTTTATAAGTTTACACTGCAGTAAAGTATTCTTTTTGCTCTTCGGAACCTAGGTTTTAACCTGGGCTGTGCGTTATCAAAGCCTAAAAGGCAAGGTTAAAACCTTGCTTCCGAAGAGCCAAATATAGATAAAGTCAGGATCCAAAATTAAATACATCCACATTCTATTTTGAATCCTTAACAAAAGAGGGAACACAAAATGAAAATAGGCATACTCTCCGACACCCATACCAAAGTTAAAAGAGCTAAAACAGCACTTGACTTTCTTATTCAAAACGGTGCTGAGTTTATTATACATGCCGGAGATATTGTTGAAAAAGAGATACTTGACCTGCTTGAAGAGTGCGGGAAAAAATATATAGCCGTATATGGGAACAATGATGCCCATTTAGTTGCATATCACAACAAATACCATCTCGTTCAAGAGCCTTATTATTTTAAACTGGCAAATACAAAGTTTAAGCTTATGCACCTGCCATTTTATATGAGCAATGATGCCGAAGTCATTATTTTTGGACATACGCATAAGTTTGAAGTGGAGTTTATCAAAGGGGTTCTTTTTTTAAATCCCGGTGAAGTATGTGCAAGAAACAAGCCTACTTCTGAATGTGCTATGCTTGAAGTACTCAAAGATGAATTTATAGTAAACTACTATACACAAAACAAAAAAGAAGAAAGTTACAGTATAAACAAAACTTTTTCATATAAAAGGCAAAAGCAGTGAGTGAAAAAATATTTTTATGTTCCATTTGCAACATAAACAGCGGTACATGTAAAGAAGACTGCAAGTTTTGTTCGCAGAGCGTACGCTACAAGGCAGATATAGAACGCTACAAACAAAAACCTATGGATATAATCTGCCAAGAAGCCGTGCAGGCAAGAGACAACGGTGCCCTCGGTTTTTGTCTCGTTACCGCCGACAAAGGTTTGAATGATAAAACCTTGAAATTTGTCTGCAATGTTGCAAAAGAGGTGCAAAAAGTAGCGCCTGAGCTGCGTTTGATTGCATGTAACGGTACGGCGAGTGTTGAGCAACTGCTTGTCTTAAAAGAAGCGGGTATCAAAGCCTACAATCACAACCTTGAGACGAGTGAAGCCTTTTATCCTCAGATTTGTACGACACATCCATGGAGCGAACGCTATGAGACCTGCCAAAATGTCAATGAAGCCGGTTTGGTCCTAATAAGTGGCGGAATTTTTGGGCTGGGTGAATCACAAGAAGACAGAATTTCTATGCTCGCCTCACTTAAATCACTCAATCCAACTTCTGTACCTATTAATTTTTACCATCATAATACAGCGCTTGAACTCAAGCCAAATCCCTTAACGACAGATGAAGCGCTCACACTGATAAGACTCACAAAAGAGACACTTTGCGATGCTGATAGAATTATGGTTGCAGGCGGTCGTGAGCTTATGTTTGGATCGCGTCAGGCGGAGATTTTTGAAAACGGTGCAAATTCTATTGTTATAGGAAACTACCTGACAACAAAAGGTCGAGTAATGAGTCAAGATTTAGAGATGCTCAAAGCACTCGGTCTTAATGTAGCAAAAAACGTATAAATCATTTTACGAAAGAGGAATATTTTATGAGTGACAATACAGTTCTGATTATAACCATATCACTCATTATAATATTTTCCCCTTTTATTGCCAGATTTTTACGTCTGCCGACAACGCCTATTGAGATTATTTTAGGCTCTTTGCTGGGATATATCGGCTTTTTACATGATGAACATCTTTTTGATTTAGTAGCCGAGTTTGGATTTTTATACCTAATGTTTATAGCCGGAACGGAGATTAATTTAAAAAATGTCCTCAAAACACCTGTAACAATTATGAAAAAAGCTGTTGTCTATCTTATCCTGCTGTATACTTTTTCTATTGCCTTCTCTATGCAGTTTGATTTGGGCAAAATTTTTATCGTTTTACTGCCGCTTATCTCTGTCGGACTGGTTGCCTCACTTGCAAAAGAGTATGGAAAAACTCCTTGGTTAAACCTCTCAATGACAGTCGGCGGTATAGGAGAAGTTGCCAGCATTGTAATACTCACCATCACGTCAGCAGCGCTCAAATCCGGATTTGGATTGGGACTCTTTCAAACCATTATGGCTCTTTTGGCATTTATACTTTTTATGTTTCTTCTTTTTCGCTCCATGCAGCTACTGTTTTGGTGGTTTCCCAAAGTTGCCGTCGCCTTGATGCCGCACGATGACAATAAAGAGCAGGACATTCGTCTCTCAATGGGTATATTCTTTTTACTTGTAGGCGCCATGCTTTTTTTACATCTTGAACTTGCTTTTGGCGCATTTTTAGCGGGTATATTTATTCCGACTTTTTTTGAACATAAACACGAGCTGCCTGAGAAACTTGCATCTTTTGGCTTTGGGTTTTTAATACCTATCTTTTTTATTCACATTGGAAGCTCTTTTAATCTTGATGCTCTTTTAATAAACGGGCTTATAGAAGAAGCGGTAATTATCACTGTTGTTATGGTTTTAATGCGTTTGTTTGCTTCTATGGTTTTTGTAAAAGAGCTCGGTCTTGTTGATACTATTTTATTCAGCCTTTCCCACTCTATGCCTCTGACACTACTCATCGCAATGGCAACCCTTGCATACAGTGCCAACTCTATAGACAAACTACATTACTATGCATTTATTCTCGCGGCTCTGTTTCAGGTAATAAGTGTTATGATTGTCATAAAAATAATAAATATTTACAAAAGTAAAAAGTCCTTGCAGTCTCAAAAACTTTAGTTTTTGTAGCTTTAGGGGGTTGTAGGGACTTTAGTCCCTGCCATTATAATGGGCTTTGCTCATTATAATGGGTAACATCAAAAAAAAGAGCAAAGGAGTATGTAATGGGACGTTCGGTTTTACTGCAACTCTCACGCGACTCCATACAAGAAGTACTTCAGGCACAAAATTCCATCAACAAGCAAGCTCTTTTAGACAAACATCCTTTGTTACATCAAGCCATAAAAACAACCATAAATCTCTACTTAAATGATAAACTTCGCGGTTCTTATACAAATAAAGAGAATCTCTCTTTGGCTAATGCCATCATAATCGGAGCAAAAAAAGCGGCATTTGAAGACCCTGCTTTTGCGCCCCTCTCCACTTCAGAGTATCTGCATTGTGAAATTGAACTCATCCTTGATACACCAGAAGGTATTATAAGTGAAAAAGACCCTGCGATTTTGTCCCAGACAAGGAGTTAATCCTTACAGTTTTTACATCCGCCTTTTATATAACAGGCTATTTCATACCCTTGATTCAGTCCAAGTGCTATACTTCCGCCACTCTCTTGTGTAATATCTCCTGCGACAAAAAGACCTTTGATGTTTGTTTCATAATGTTCATCATATTTTGGCTTCCCATCCTCTTCTTCTATACCCGAACTTGCCAAAAATGCACTTGGTGTTGTTCCGCCGATAGCATAAATGACTCTATCAAATATTTCCGGCTCAATCTCATTAAAAAGCACTTTGACTCTGCCGTTATCATCTTCGAGACCGTCAATATTTACACCTAAAATCGGTCGCACTTCGTTATGCGCTATGGCATTGGCAATATTTCTTTGATTTAAAGGATTTGCGCGGCGAAAAGTTTCTCTTCTGTAGCAGATTGCAACTTCATTTCTACCGACTAAATCCACGGCATATTCTACAGCACTGTCTCCACCGCCTACAATAAGAACCTTTTCACCATCTTGACACTCATCAAGGGTATAATTTACTTTCTTCTTGATACTTGGAGGTATTTTATAGCTTGGTTTATTCGGCTTGCCCATACGTCCTATCGTGATAACCACGCGCTTGGCTTTAACACTACCGCCGGCAATATTGACATTGAAATACTCATCTTTTTTTTCTATAGAGGTAACTTCTACCTGTGTTTTTAACTCAATATTATGATTTTCTATCAGTTCATCAAAAAGATCCAATGTTGTCTCTTTCGTTCCATCAACAAAAACAATGCGACCATTCAGTTCAACTTTTTGCCCTTTCCATTCTAAATCTACACGTTTGTTATCTTTATAATATTTACGTATCGTAGAGTTATGATTTACATCTTTTTCCAAAACTACAATATCATCTATACCCTGCAGATAACTCTCAACTGCAGCAGCAAGTCCTGCAGGTCCAGCACCGACAATAGCCAAATTATAAATTTTTTCCATAAAAACAACCTTTAGGACACAAAGCGCCCTTTATATATTTACATGTAGTTTAGCACACTTAAGCTAACTTGTCAGAAAACTTTGTCATAAATTTTTGTAGTTTTGGAGCAATAATAACCTGACAATAGCCTTGAGAGCTGTTAAGATTGTAGTAATTCTGATGGTAAGGCTCTGCCGGATAAACTTCAGGAAGTGGACTGATTTCAGTAACTATCTTGTTTGAATATTCCTGCTGATGTTTTGCAACAGCCTCTTGTATAACTTTTTTTTGTTCTTCATCGGCGTAATAAATTACAGAACGATATTGTGTCCCTTTATCGGCGCCTTGGGCATTGAGCATAGTCGGGTCGTGAATTTCAAAAAATATATCTAAAAGTTCACTCAGACTGATAACATCTGCGTCATAAGTAATATCTACGATTTCCGCATGCCCCGTTGCCCCTGAACAGACATTTTCATAACTGGGATTTGCTCTTGCTCCGCCGGCATATCCGCTCACAGCAGAAATTACACCTTTGACATTTCTATATACCGCTTCTATACACCAAAAACACCCACCCCCTAATACAATTCGTTCTTTTTTCATAACTTGTAATTCCTTATGCTCTCTTTTTTAGCTCATTATAGAGTTTTTGCATAAAAGGCTTTTGAACATATCCACTTAAATTTTCAAGCTCAGTTTTTTTACCGTTTTTAAAATCAAGATACATAGACGTTGAAGAATCATAAGGCACCTTGCTTGCCGTGGCTAAAGACTTTTGTACCTCATCAAATATATCTATGCCCTCTTTCTCTTTTGCAAATTCAGCGATCTCTGTTAAAAGTTTTTTTGCCTCATCATAATGTTTTTCATATATAGCACCTATGGTTGTATTGTAGTAGGCTGTAAGTGTTGCGAAGGCTGCTATAAATATATACTTTTTATAGAGTGCTTCTTTGATATTTTGCGGAGTTTTATAGCGTAAAGAAGCTCTCTCAAATATACCTGCCACAGTTTGAACTGCCTCGACATCCTCCCCTCCAAACAGTGCCGCAAAAACTTTGCCTTTTTTGCGAATTACACCGGGAGCTTCTCTATGTGCAAGTATATATATACAAGCATCCAGCACTCTGGCATCACAACATTCTCTGAGTATATCGCCGTTATTGACCCCGTTTGAAAAAGAGAGCAAAATTGAGTTTGCATCTATATGCTTTTGCAATGCCTTGCATGCATCTGCTAAATCATAACTTTTCGTACAAAACATAACCACGTCAAAATAGCCCTCTGCTTCATCAAAATTCTTTACATGTAAAGGCGTACTCCACTCTTTTTCATCTTCTTTGATTCTAATACCGTCTTTTTGTATAGCTTTCAAGTGCGCTCCCCGCGCAAAACCCACTACATCCAAACCACTCTTTGCGAATGATGCCGCCAAATATCCGCCAACACCGCCTAAACCTACTATTGCAATTCTCATAATACTCTTCTTTTTATTTAATATCATCTAACCTTGCCCTTAAACTTTTAAGCAATTCAGACCAAGTTGAAACCTGGTTTTTGAAAGACTCTTAAGCTTAAAAGACGCATAGCCTAAACTACAGAAAAAAATTTATTTTTTATTATATAATAGCATTAATAAAAAGGAGCCTTATGCCGAGAATTGACAATGAAAAATTTTATCTGGCAGCACTCAAAAAGCATGGCATAACTTCACGTGGGCTTAACTGGTCATCAGATGCACATCAATACATCCGTTTTGAAAAGATCTTAGAACTTATGCAAGACGATCTTAAAGATATATCCATTGGTGATGCAGGCTGTGGTTTTGGAGATTTTTATATCTATCTTCAAGACAGCGATATCCATATCAATAAATATACCGGCATAGATTCTCTTAATACAATATGTGAAATTGCCACAAAAAAAACAGAATGTGAAATTATACATGCAGATATAATAAAAGAAGCACTTCCTGTGGCAGATTATTATGTCTGCAGCGGCGCTTTAAATATTTTAACCCCTTTTGAGACGGAGCTTTTTATACGAAACTGTTTTGAATCGTCAAACAAAGGCTTTATTTTCAATGCTCTGTACGGCGACAAAGAGAGCGATATTTATAATTATATCAATATGAAAACAATTCACTCTCTCGCAAGTAGTTTACATGTAAAGCATATCCGTTTTGCAGAGGGCTACCTAGAACATGACATCACAGTAGGATTTTTCAAATAATGTGTGCAATTTTTGGCATCATCGGTGAATATAATGAAAATCAGGCAAAAAGTGCCCTTGCCCTTTTATCGCACCGCGGTCCGGACTACTGCGGCATAACACAGAACAAAAATCTCTTTTTTGCCCATCAGCGTCTTAGTATTTTAGACACACATCACAGAAGCCATCAACCGCTCAAACACAAAAATATTCTCCTCTCATTTAACGGCGAAATATATAATTTTAAAGAACTCAAACGTGAACTCGATTTTGATTTTCAAACACAAAGCGACAGTGAGGTCATCATTGCGGCATATCTCAAATGGGGTATTGACTTTGTAAAGCATCTCAGAGGAATGTTCGCCATTGCTTTAATGGACGGTGACACACTCTACCTTTTTCGTGACAGACTCGGAAAAAAGCCGCTTTTTTATCTTGAGGGAGATTCTTTTGTTTTTGCATCAGAGATTAAAGCACTCAAACCTTTTTTATCTACATGTAAACTGAATAATAATGCACTTTTATCCTACCTCTCTTTTTTAGCGCCGACACCTCCGCATACTTTTTATGAGGGTATAAAAAAACTCGCTGCGGGGGAATATCTTAT
>Ga0256836_1001042_pt1 | contig 13002 bp, 12 predicted proteins | sample 4561380metaG_FD_185974 | JGI IMG/M metagenome (GOLD analysis project Ga0256836, IMG submission 185974) | Hydrothermal vent microbial communities from Guaymas Basin, Mexico - 4561-380 | ecosystem: Environmental > Aquatic > Marine > Hydrothermal vents | place: Mexico: Guaymas Basin | collected...
ATGAAAAGATATCTGTAAACTTTTTACCAAATGATTTTTATAATCATGATATTATGGAAAGATTTATAGGTCTTGTTCAAATGTATAAACATCCTGAAAGAATAGTTGTAGAGATAACAGAACAAGAGGGTATTGGTGATTTTGATAGACTTTTTAAGATAGTTAAAAAACTAAGAAAACTAGGTGTTATGATAGCTGTTGATGATTTTGGTAGTGGTTATGCTAACTATGTTCATATCTTACAGTTAAAACCAGACTATTTAAAGATAGATGGTTCACTTATAAAAAATATATTGCATGATGAAGATTCTCAAATACTTGTAAAAAGTATAACTGATTTCGCTAGATATATGAAGATAAAAACAATAGCAGAGTTTGTTGAAAATGAGGATATTTTTGAACTACTTAAAACTTATGGTGTAGATGAGTTCCAAGGTTATTACTTTGGAAAGCCACTAAACTTAATATCGGGACCAAATATATATTGATGAATTTACAAGAGTATAAAGAAGCAGTAGAGAAGTTAAATGAGTATGCATATCATTACTATGTGCTAGATGATGCTATAACAACGGATGAGGTTTATGATAAGCTTTATCACGAAGTTTTAGAGTATGAAAAACAAAACCCACAAGATACACTTAAAAACTCTCCAACTCAAAGGGTAGGGGACAAAGTAAGTGAGAAGTTTTATAAGGCTAAACATCTAAGTCGGATGTGGTCTTTAGAAGATATATTTAATGCTGATGATTTAAGAGAGTGGCTTAAAAAAACTTATAAACTAGATGAGCATATATCTTTTTACTGTGAGCCAAAGTATGATGGTGCATCACTAAATCTTATATATGACAATGGGGAGCTGATCCAAGCTATAACCCGTGGAGATGGTAGTGAGGGGGAGGATATAACAGTAAATGTTAAGACTATCCGTTCAGTTCCACTTAGCATAGAGCATAAAGATAAGATAGAGATTCGTGGTGAAGTTGTAATCTTTAAAGATGAGTTTGAAAAGATAAATCAAGAGAGACTTAAAAATGGCGAAGCACTTTTTGCAAACCCTAGAAATGCAGCAGCAGGAAGTCTTAGACAGCTTGACTCATCCATAACGGCATCAAGAAATTTAGTCTTTTTACCTTATGGTATAGGTATAAATTCACTTGAACATAAACTACTAAGTGATAAGATGAAGTACATCTATGAGTTGGGTTTTAAAAAACCACCTCAAAGTGCTTTATGTAATGGTTTTGATGAGATAGAAAGCATCTATGAGGTTATGAAAAAAGATAGAGACTCATACCAAATGATGCTAGATGGTATGGTTATAAAAGTAAATGAAATCTCATCTCAAATAGATATGGGCTATACTGTAAAAAATCCTAGATGGGCAGTAGCATATAAGTTTCCAGCAGTTGAGAAAATCACAACTATAAAAGAGATAAAACTTCAAGTTGGAAGAAGTGGAGCAGTTACCCCTGTTGCAGTTGTAGAACCAACTGATATAGAGGGTGTCGTAGTTGAGAGGGCAACTCTGCATAACTTTGATGAGATAGAGCGAAAAGATATAAGACTAGGCGATAAGGTTATCATCCTTAGAAGTGGTGATGTTATACCAAAGATAGTAAAAGTTTTAACAAATGAGAGAGATGGCAGTGAAGTGGTTTTTGAAAAACCAAAAGATTGTCCTGTTTGTGGAAGTGAACTTTTGCAAGAGGATGTTCTTATAAAATGTCAAAATCTATCTTGTGAAGCTAGAGTTGTAAACTCTATCATCTACTTTGCATCAAAACCGTGTTTAAATATAGATGGACTAGGTAAAAAGATAGTTGAGTTACTTTTTACCTCTGGACTTGTAAAAAGTGTAGTTGATTTGTTTGATTTGACTTTAGAAAAACTATTAACACTTGAGGGCTTTAAAGAGAAAAAATCACAAAATCTTTTAGATGCACTTCAAAATGCAAAGGGTAAAGAGTATTATAGATTTATAAACTCTTTGGGGATAGAACATATCGGAGAGGTGGCATCTAAAACTTTAGCAGATGAGTTTGGTTTTGCTTGGATAGATGCTACAAAAGAGCAGATAGCTCAATGTGATGGGATAGGCGAAGAGATGGCAGAATCTGTTGTGGAGTTTGTAAGGGTAAATCGTGAAACTATCCTTAAACTTCAAGAGATTTTACAACCACTTGAACCTATAAAAAAAGATGAAGCAAAAGATAATAAGTTCAAAGGTAAAACAGTAGTTTTAACGGGAACTATGAGTAAAAGTCGTGGTGAGATAAAAGAGATGCTTGAAAATCTAGGTGCAAAAGTATCAAGTAGTGTTTCTAAAAAAACAGACTTTCTTATATATGGTGAGGATGCTGGTAGTAAGTATGATAAGGCTATGAATCTTGGGGTGGAGTGTTTGGCTGAGGATTTACTTGATATAAATTGATATCGAAGCAAATTATAAACTCATTTTGGTATAATACAAAAAATAATTCTATAATATACAGGAAGATTTGTGATTACACTAAAAGAAGCCCTACAATTATCAAAAGATGAATTACAAAGTTTTAAAGATGATTTAAAATCAAAAATTGAAGCTAATTCTGAACTAAATGCTTACATAGATGTAAACAATGTTGGTGATGGTGTACCTATTGCTATAAAAGACAACATTCAAGTAAAAGATTGGTCTGTTACTTCTGCTTCAAACATACTTCAAGGATATATTGCACCTTATAATGCAACTGTAATTGAAAAGATGCATCAAGCTGGTCTAAGCCCATTTGGTCGTACAAATATGGATGAGTTTGCTATGGGTTCTACAACAGAATCAAGCTTCTATGGAAAAACACAAAATCCACATAACAAAGATTGTGTACCAGGTGGAAGTAGTGGTGGTAGTGCTGCTGCAGTTGGTGCTGGTCTTGCCATAGCTGCACTTGGGTCTGATACTGGTGGGTCGATAAGACAACCTGCATCATTTTGTGGTATTGTTGGGATGAAGCCAACTTATGGTCGTGTTAGCCGTTATGGTTTAGGTGCTTATGCTTCTAGTCTTGACCAAATAGGACCTATGACACAAAATGTTGAAGATGCAGCGATACTTTATGACATTATAAGCGGACATGATGAAAAAGACTCAACATCTGCTGATATGAATGATAAAGTTTCAGATAAACTAGATGCTAACAGAAAACTTAAAATCGCTGTTTTACCAAAACATATAGAAAATGCAAGTCAAGCAGTAAAAGATGCTTATGAAAAAGCTATACAAGCACTTAAAAATGCAGGTCATGAGATAGTTGAAAAAGAGTTAATGGATGCTAAGTTTGATATATCTGCTTACTATATAACTGCAACTGCTGAAGCTGCTACAAACTTAGCTAGATATGATGGTATCCGTTATGGTAACCGTGTTGAGGGTAAAAATCTTGAAGATACTTTTATCCAAACTAGAAGCAACGGTTTTGGAGATGAAGTAAAAAGAAGAATTATGCTTGGAAACTTTGTACTAAGTAGTGGTTACTATGAAGCTTACTATGTAAAAGCACAAAAAACAAGACATATGATAAAAGAGCAATACGAAAAAATCTTCTCTGATGTTGATTTGATACTATCACCTATAGCACCATCAACTGCACCAAAATTTGGAGAGCTTGAAAACCCTATGGATATGTACCTAAGTGATTTATACTCTATAAGTGTAAACCTTGCAGGTCTTCCAGCTATATCTCTGCCAATATGTAAAAGTGAAGATAATATGCCAGTTGGACTACAACTAATCGCTAATGCTTACAATGAACAAACACTATTTGATGGTGCATTAAGCTTAGAGAGTGAAATAGGTTATGTTAACTAACCAACTAAAAGAGAAGATTTTATCGGCTTTATTACCATTAAAACCGTATAAAATCATCTTGTTTGGTAGTTATGCTTATGGTACTCCAAATGAAAATAGTGATATAGACTTATATATAGTAACAAATGATGAGTTTATACCACAAAGTTTTAAAGAGGATTCAGATATATTTTTAAAATACTCTTCAAAACTTAGGGATTTACAAAAAAATATCCCCATAGATATAATCACTCATACAAAAGCTATGTATAGAAAGTTTATATCACAAGATAGTAGTTTTTCAAAAGAGATTACTCAAAAAGGTAAAGTTTTATGGGCAATCAATTAGCAAAAGAGTGGCTTAAAGCTTCCAATGATGACTTAAGTGTTATAGCAAAAATTATAGATGATGCTAACTTAACTCATATAGTAGCTTTTCATTCTCAACAAGCTATCGAGAAAAGCTTGAAAGCTATGATAGAATTTGACAATAAAAAAGTACCAAAAGTGCATAAACTACAAACTATTGTAGATTCTGTAGATTTAGATTTAGAAATTGATGATACAATTTTACAACTTTTAGATAAGTTATATATAGACTCAAGGTATCCAGGAAATTTTGGACTTTTACCTTATGGAAAACCGTTACTAAAAGATAGCGAAGTATTCTATCAATTAGCAAAAGATATATTTAATTACACACAAAACTATATAAAGGACACTTATGAACATTCGTAAACAAGCACTTACATTTGAAGATGTACTACTAATCCCAAAATACTCTGAAGTTTTACCTAAAGAGGTTTCACTTGAGACAAAACTAAGTAAAAACATAACACTTAAAATCCCTATGGTCTCAGCTGCTATGGATACTGTAACTGAGTACCGTGCAGCTATCGCTATGGCTAGACTTGGAGGCATCGGGATTATCCATAAAAATATGGACATAGAAGCTCAAGTAAAACAAGTTAAAAAAGTTAAAAAATCGGAAAGTGGAATTATTATAGACCCTATATATGTTTATCCCGATGCTACTTTAGCTGATGCTGAAGCACTTATGAATGAGTATAAAATCTCTGGTGTTCCTGTTGTAGATGGTCATAACAAACTTTTAGGAATACTTACAAATCGTGATATGAGATTTGAAAAAGATATGAGAAAAAAAGCTGATGAAGTTATGACTAAGATGCCACTTATCACTGCTACAAAAGGTATCTCTTTAGATGATGCAGCAGATATTATGCATAAACACAAAATAGAAAAACTTCCTATCATAGATGAAAACGGATTTTTAAAAGGTCTTGTTACTATAAAAGATATCAAAAAACGCATAGAATACCCTAATTCTAACAAAGATGACTTTGGTCGTTTACTTGTTGGTGCTGCTATTGGTGTTGGTCAGATGGATAGAGCAAAAGCACTTGTTGATGCTGGTGTTGATGTTTTAGTACTTGATTCTGCTCATGGTCACTCAAAAGGGATACTAGATACTGTAAAAGAGATAAAAGCAAATCTTGTTGTTGATGTAATCGCTGGAAATGTAGCAACTGGTGAAGCAGTTGAGGCTCTTATAGAAGCTGGTGCAGATGCTGTTAAAGTTGGTATAGGGCCGGGGTCAATTTGTACTACGAGAATAGTTGCTGGTGTTGGTGTTCCACAAATATCTGCTATTGATGAGTGTGCTCAAGTTGGAAGAGAACACGGTGTGCCTATCATCGCTGATGGTGGTATAAAATACTCTGGAGATCTATCTAAAGCTCTTGCAGTTGGTGCTAGTTGTATTATGGCTGGTTCACTTTTAGCTGGTACTGAAGAAAGCCCAGGGGAGACTATAATGTATCAAGGTCGTCAATACAAATCATACCGTGGTATGGGTAGTATCGGTGCTATGCAAAAAGGCTCAAATGACAGATACTTCCAAGAGGGAACAGCAGCTGATAAGTTAGTTCCAGAGGGGATTGAGGGTCGTGTACCATTTCGTGGTAGCATAGCAGGAATTGTTCATCAAATGATGGGTGGTCTTCGTGCTTCTATGGGGTATTGTGGTAGTAAAGATATACCAACATTTTGGGAAAAAGCTGAGTTTGTTCAGATAACAAGTGCAGGACTTCGTGAGAGTCATGTTCACGATGTTACGATAACTCAAGAAGCTCCAAACTACCATAGTTAGTAGATATGAAAGAGGTTAGATATGCTGGTTTTTGGATTCGCTTTTTAGCCTCTTTTTTTGATACACTTTTTTTAGCTGTTCCCATCGCTATAGTTATCTATATAATTAGTGGTGGGGAATGGTTTGATTTGGCTCAGTACCAACAAAACTTACAATCTGCAATGGCAGGAAATGCAACTTCTGCTTTAACTTCTTCCCCTCAAATGTCTATGAATTGGGAGATTTTATTTGAAATATCAACACTTGTTATAACTATAATTTTCTGGAAAAAATGGCGAGGTGCTACACCTGGTAAAAAATTTGTCCATATAAAGATAGTAGATGCAAAAACTTTTAAAGATATAGACAATAAACAAGCATTAACTCGTTCTTTAGGCTACATCGTTTCAACTTCTATTTTTCTTATTGGCTTTTTGATAGTAGCATTTAGGAAAGATAAACGCTCATTACATGATTTGCTTGCAGATACATGTGTTATATATGAAGATTGATATAAAAGGTAGATTTTATGTATGGATTTAAAATACTTAGCATTTTATTGTTTTTAAATATAGCACTTTTTGGAAATACTTCCATAACCAAAGTTAAATATGAAGGTGGTATATCTTTGTTTGGTAAAGTTGCAGAAGCAAGTGTAGAACTAAAACAAGATAAGATAAAACATACTTATAAGATAATATTAACAGCTTTTAGTACAGGTATAGTAAAAACTCTAACATCAAATAGAAAAGATATCTTTATAAGTGAAGGGGATATAAAAGATGGTAGATATATACCAAATATGTTTACAAGAATTATAAGAAAAAATGATTATCTTGAAAAAACAACATATATATTTGACTATAAAAAAAATAAAATTTTAAAAAAGACTTATACAAAAGAGTTTATAGATGATAGTAGTTATGATATCATCAAAATGCAACGGATATCTAAAAAGAAACTTGTAAAATCAAACGAAGAAAAGTATCTAAAACTTTATCCAAATGATTATCTTAGTATGTACTTAAATCTAAGTGCAGGAAAGTTAAAGTTTGGAGAGGTAAAATATATAGATGAAAAAGATAGCAATAAAGTTGTTCTTTTAGATGAAAAATCTTTTGAAGTTATAAAACACGATGGAGATGAGATATATCATATAAACATCATTAAAGATAATAGTATATTTTTTGATAAAGCTATTGCTGTTGATATAGCTTTTTATGGTGATGCATATATAAAAAAGATATCTGAAAAAGTTATAAATTAAAATTAAAAAAGGAAGATATAAAAATGGACTTACAGACTTTAGCACTTCATACTGGTTATGAAAAAGATTCTCAAGGAACTATGGTTGTTCCAATATATCAAACGACTGCTTATGAGTTTAGAGATGTTGAACATGCTGCAAATTTATTTGCATTAAAAGAACTTGGAAATATATATACAAGGTTAAATAACCCTACAACTGATGTTTTTGAGAAAAGATTTGCAGAATTAGAAGGTGGGGAAGCTGCTATAGCAACTTCTAGTGGTATGAGTGCTATATTTTTTGCTATAGCAAATTCTGCTGAAGCTGGAGATAATATAATCTGTGCAAAACAACTTTATGGTGGAACATTAACCCAAACAGCTCATACACTTAAAAGATTTGGTATAGAAGCTAGATTTTTTGATGTTCATAAACCTGAAGATATAGAATCACTTGTAGATGATAAAACAAAAGTTATATTTTTTGAATCATTAACAAACCCTAGTATCGATGTAGCAGATATAGAAGCTATAGTAAAAGTAGCAAATAGATACAATATATTGACAGTAGTGGATAATACTGTTGCAACACCTGTTTTATGTCGTCCTATGGAGTTTGGTGTAGATATAACTGTTCATAGTGCTTCAAAATATACAACGGGTCAAGGTCTTGCTATAGGTGGTATATTGGTTGAGAGAAAAGGTTTAAAAGATAAACTATTAAATAACCCTCGCTATGTACATTTTAATGAACCAGATGAATCTTACCATGGTTTGGTTTATACTGACTTAGATTTACCACCTTTTACACTTCGTGCTAGACTTAGTTTACTTCGTGATTTTGGTTGTGTTGTATCACCTTTTAACTCTTGGTTATTTATACAAGGTATAGAAACTTTTGCACTTCGTATGAAAGAACATTCAAAAAATGCACTTGCTCTTGCTGAGTTTTTAGAGTCGCATCCTAAAGTAAAAAAAGTAAATTATCCAGGTTTGAAAAGTAATGCAAACTATAAAAATGCTCAAAAATACTTTGAAAATGGGGCATGTAGTGGACTTCTAAGCTTTGAAGTAGATACTTTAGAGGAGGCTACAAAGATAGTAAATGCTACAAAACTGTACTCACTAGTTGTAAATATAGGTGATTCAAAATCAATCATAACACATCCTGCTTCAACAACACACCAGCAACTAAATGAAGAGGAGTTAAAAGCTTGTGGTGTTCCATCTGGACTTATAAGAATCTCTTGTGGACTTGAGAGTTCTAAAGATTTGATTGCTGATATGAAACAAGCACTAGAAGCTTAATTATCATAATATCTAATAAGTAATATAAATAATTATAATTAATTAAAGATATGTTTGCTAAAATTTCATTATCCCTATCTTTTAGGGATAATAATCTAAAAAAGGAAATATATAAATGACAAAAACTATATTTATGGATAAATATCCAGTTTATTCACTAGAACTAAATAAAACTGAAGTTGAGCAAACTAATGCTAAAGAGATTATAGAGTATTTTAAGACTAAGATAGAAGCTCATCCTATAGCTAAGTTTATCTCTACATTTGATCACTATTCACATACTAAAGATATAGACGGAGATATAAATCCTGATATATTGGATGCTCAAAATATTGTATTTTGTTTTGGTAAAGCTATACCAAATACTAAGATTTTAGCAGCTAGACCTAGAAGTATAGGTGTTGCAGAATTAGCAGATAAATTTGTTATAGAGTTTATAGAAGCACCAAATGAGCAACTTCATACTGTTATGGAAGATTGGAGTAAAGCACTTAAAGTTAAATAGTTATGATAGTTTCGCTTTATAGTGAAACTATCTTAGCTCCAAATCCACCCATATGTTGTGGTGCATCTTCAAACTTTTTAACTCTAGGATGAGCTTTTAAAAAGTTTTTAACTGCATAAGAGAGTTTTCCTGTTCCTATACCGTGATAGACTATAACTTCATCCCAGCCATTTAGTAGGGCATCTGAGAGGAATTTATCTAAAACTTCACAAGCTTCATCAGCTCTCATTCCGTGTAAATCACACTTTAGTCCAGCTTTTTTCTCTACACTTACTTTTACTTGTGTAGTTGGTTTAGGTTTTATAATCTTTGTATGTTTTAGATGTTTTGTTTTTACTCTTACTTTTAAACCATCCATCTCTATGGTAGCTTCTTTGTCATTTTTCATAGAGATAATTTTACCTTTTTGTGAATGGTACTTTACTATGTCTCCAACTTCAAACTTAGTATTTTGGATTATCTCTTTTGGCTCTTGTTTTGGAAGTTTTTTGTTTGCTTTATTCATAGCACGATGGATTGCTTTTGTATCTCCAGCTTTTGCTGCTGTTTTTGCTTCACTTATCGCTACATCATAACTTCTTTTAAGTGCTTGTTTTTGCTCTTCTAATTCTTTGTATAACTCTTCTCTTTGAGCTTTTAACTCCAACTCTTTAAGTCTAATTTTTTCTAGTTTATCATCTACAATTTTGTGTTTTTGTTTTAACTCTCTTTCAAGCTGTGAGCCTCTCTCTATAAGAAGATTTAATTTTTCAGAGTTATCTCCATAAACTACTTTTGCTTCATCTACTATCTTGTTAGCGATGCCATAGCGACTAGCTGTCTCAAAAGCATAACTTTTACCAATGATGCCTTGCATAAACTCATAAGTTGGTTGTCTTGCTTCCTCATCATATATAGCTGCCATAAGCTCAACATCATCACGGTCTGCCATAAGAGAAGCTAATCTTTTGTGGTGAGTTGTAACTACAACTTTTTGACCTTTTTTTATAAGCTCATCAAGGATTACTTTAAAAAGTGCTGCTGCTTCATCGCTATCTGTTCCTAACTCTATCTCATCTACCCCAACAAGTGCTGAGTTGTATTTAAAGATGTTTGAAAACTCTTTCATCCTACCTGCAAATGTTGATATATCGTTTTTAACACTTTGTGGGTCATCTATGATGGAGAGTATATTTTTAAAGTTACCTATATGACTTTTATGCTCATTTAACTTCATCGGTATAATGTACTTTGCCATAAATGCAGATGCTAAGATGGACTTTAAAAGCATAGTTTTACCACCAGCATTTACCCCTGTTACCATCAAGATATTTTTGGAAAAATCTACATTTATAGGTTTTGCACGATGCAAGGCTGGGTGGATAAAACCATCTAAGATTATCTTAGAGTCTTTTTGAGATTTTATAAGTTTTAGGTTTGAGCTTTTTGCAAAAAGTACCCTTGCTTGGTAGTTGTCAAACTTGGTAAACTCTTTGTCTATAAAGTTTATAAATGGTTGAAGTTCAGCTAGTTTTGATGAAAACTCTTTAGCATAAGAGTAAAATATAGCTTCTCTTTCTTGGTTTATAAAACGGATTTTTTCTTTTGATTTTAAGATGCTATCTGGTGAGACATAAAAACCACCACTACTACTGCGACCAACAACTGCACCTTTTAGTACATGGTTAAATCCACCACGAACTAAAAGACACTCTTCATCATTTACAAAGTGGATTTGGCTATCTATAAGGTATGGGGAGATTTTTGAAGTGCTTGTTAGCCTCTTCATAGATGCACTCATCTCATTTTTATGTTCTTTTATTCTTTGAGCAAGTCCATAAAGTGTTTCATCTTTACTCTCTGCAAATGTTCCATCTTGTGCAAAAAACTCTTCTATCTCTAAAAATCTATCATCTATAACAAACTTATCCATCCATTGACCAATAAGCCCATCTACCTCCTTGTTTTTAAAGTATCTAAAGTATCTTACAACTTTTATAACCTCAAAAACTTGTTCAAAATTTAAAACACCTCTTTTTTTTAGGTGTAGTTTTATAGTTGAAAAATCACTAACTTTTGGTGGTGCTTTAAACTCTAACTTATCAAGTGCTTGTATATACTTAAAGTGTAACTCTTGATCACCCTCTATATAAAGTGCTGAGTCTCTTGAGAAAAAACTACTAAAAGCAGATATATGCTCTTTTAAGTCAAGTTGTTTTATAAGTGTGTCTAGTTTTGATGTTTTATCAGTTGTCATATACTCTTACTTATTAGTTGTTCTATCTCTTTTATAGATAAACCTGTTTTTAAAGATATAGTCTCAATATCTAGTACATCTAAAAGATTTTTGGCTATCGCTATCGCTTTTTGTTTTTCACCTTCTTTTAAACCTTCTTCAAGACCTTTTTGCATACCTTTTTGCATACCTTTTTCTAATCCCTCTTTAAGTCCTTTTTCCAAACCCTCTTTTTCAGCTTCCTCTTTGGCATATCTCATAACATTTATATAATCAAGTCTTGCTTTTAAATCTTGTTGGTATGAAAACTGTTCATCTTTTGAGAGTTTTAAAAACTCTGCTGTATCAAAAAACTCTTTTATAGTTTCATCATCTTTTACAAACTCTGGAATATCTGTTAAATCTACTAAATGGTTTAGTATATATAACCAATAATCTAATTGGCTTGATAATTCATTTTCTGTTTTTTTGAATTTTTTTGTTTCTATGTAGTAGTATGTTAATTTATCGTAAAATTTTTCTTTTGTGTATTCATCATGAAGTGAAACTTTTTTTATATAGTTTTCATCTTCATCCATATTGAACTCTAGTAGTGCTACAAAGTAAACTTTGTCTAGTCTATAATCCCAATCACCTTTTTGAGCTTGTTCTTGTATAGGAAATGATGTATAATAAACACTTCTATCTTTAAAATACTTTTGTTTACTTCTTTGTAACTCTACGATAAAATGGTCACCATTTTTATCTGTACAGTATATATCAAAAACTGCTTTTCTATCTAGTATATTTAATCCTAGCTTTTCTAGGTTTCTATACTTTATATCTATTATGGGCGCTTTTAAATCATCTATAAGGTCATTTAAAAACTTTATAAGTATATTTTTATGTTTTTCATTACCAAAAAGCCATTTAAATCCAAAGTCTGTAAATGGGTCTATGTATTTTTCTTTTACTACTGCACACATTGTATCTCCTCAATAACTATATCTCATACTTTAATGCTTTTTTTGTAAAATCAATGGAACAAAAGAACATAGCAACAAATATAGGATTAACTTTTACATAGTCATCTTCAATAATCTCAAAAATCTTAAAACTAAATTCAGATTCTTCATTTTTAACTTTAACTACAAATTCTATAGGTGCTAATGTTTTTACCATATTTAACACTTTTTTCTTTTTCTTTTCATTTTCTATATCTAAAAGATTAAAATCTTGCCCTTCACTGCTTTTATGTGAACGAATAGCCTCTTCTAAAACATCAAATTTATCTTTAAAAACAACTTTATTCCAAGATATACTAGCTTCTTTTGATTTAACAACTTTTTCTTTTAAAATTAAAGCATTTGGCTTTTTCGTTTTCATCTCTTCTAATAAGTTTAGTAAAAAATTTACTCCACCTAATATTTCTGCACTCTTTTTCATAAAAAGATGAATAAGAGCTTTTGTATCAGAGTCTTGTTTATTAAAATTACACAATTTTTATCCTTTAAATCTGAGTTCGACAATATTTTTTAGATTATACTCAAAAAGACTGTAACTTATAGACACAATGTGCTATATTTTTCAAATTATGTCCTATAGGGATGTTATCTGCATGTCCTTTTAAAATTTGTTATATTATGATTATATACGATTTATTTAAATTGTATAACAATAGAGCATAAATAATTTATGATATAATATTTAACCCAAATTATGCAATAGAAATAAAAAATTATACTGCATAATTTGGGTTTAAAACCTGAGTT
>Ga0256836_1001044_pt1 | contig 12981 bp, 15 predicted proteins | sample 4561380metaG_FD_185974 | JGI IMG/M metagenome (GOLD analysis project Ga0256836, IMG submission 185974) | Hydrothermal vent microbial communities from Guaymas Basin, Mexico - 4561-380 | ecosystem: Environmental > Aquatic > Marine > Hydrothermal vents | place: Mexico: Guaymas Basin | collected...
TATCGCGAAGTCGAGGTTGGCCTGGAGCGGGGTGACTTCATCAATGTCCGTGCTGAGGAGCTGTAACTCTTTCGTCTCGTTGCCGTAGAGCGTGTAGCCGGCCTCAAGCCTGAGCGTGTCACGAGCGCCGAGTCCGGCTGGCCTTATGCCGTACTTCTCGCCCTCCTCAAGGATTCTCTCCCAGACGTGGAGGGCCTTCTCCGGTTTACCCCTCTTCTCGGGGTTAGGGTGGTATGGATTGGAGTCCTCGAAGTAGACCTCAAAGCCGTTCTCGCCGGTGTAACCACTCCTTGAGAGGAGCATCCTGATTCCGTCGAGTTCAACTTCCTTGGCCTGGAACCACCAGAGGTCGTTGATGTCTATGCCGAAGAGGTCTTTGGCAAGGTCTCTCGCCTTCGGGCCCTGAACGGAGAACATTGCCATGTCGTAGGTCTTGTTCTCAATCTCAAGGTCAAGCTCGCCGAACTTCTCGATTCCCCGCTTTATAGCGTTGAACCATGCCTCGAGCTTCTCGAAGGCGTCGCTGTCGCAGACCATCATGTAGGTGTCGTTCCCGAGGTTGAAGACGAGGGTCTCGTCCTTAACAGCTCCGCGCTCGTTGAGAACCAGAGTATAGGTTCCGCTTATCGCGGGGGGCTTGCTTATGTCGTTGGTTGTGACGTACTGGAGGAACTCCAGCGCGTCCTTACCGCGGAAGATGAACTCGCCCATGTGGGAGACGTCGAAGATGCCTACGCCGTTTCTAACAGCCAAGTGCTCCTCCTTTATGCTCGAATACCAGATTGGCATCTCCCAACCAGCAAACTCCTCGATTTTCTTGGCGTGCTCCTTATGCCAGTCGAATAGGTGCACCCTTTTGACCATGGCAATCACCGCTCAAACTTGGACCTGAACGTTATAACACTTTCCAAAGGGCCCATCGCAACGATAATAAACATTGACGAACAGAATTATACTTGGGTGAACCAAAATGTTTGAGAGAATCCTCTATCCTACCGACTTCTCCGACATATCGCTCCACGCCCTCAGGCACTGCATCCCTAAACTCTTCGAGCTCGGTGCCAAGGAACTCTACCTCCTCCACGTCATTGACATAACCGTCGCGGAACTCGAGGCGTTCGAGCTTGAAGAAATCTACCGCGAGAAGCTTGAAAAGCTCGCCGAGGAGCTGAGAAAGAAGGGAATCAATGCCAAGGCCGACGTGAGGGTGGGAATCCCGTCGCTTGAGATAGCGGAGGCGAGCGAGGAGGCCAATGTTGACCTCGTCGTGACGCCGAGCGTCGGCGAGAACATATGGAGGCAGATGTTCATGGGGAGCACAGCCTCGAACCTCGCGAGGGCCACCAGGAGGCCGGTCCTCCTGCTCAAGTACGTCAAGAAGGACGACTCCTACGAGCTGGCCGTTGACTGCTCCGAGCTCTTCAGGAGGCCCTTAGTAGCGGTGGACTTCTCGAAGTGCTCAATCAAGATAGTCAAGACAGTCCGGAAGTTCGAGGAGCTCATAGAGCGGGGAATACTTCTGCACTCGGTTGACTACGGCAAAGTTGACGAGCTGGAACACAACATCGAGATAGCCAAGAAGAACCTCGAGAAGACGGCCAAAGGGGTCAAAGCCGACTTCGAACTGGAAGTTATGGTCGGAACCGCCAGCCAGGCGATAATAGGGACGGCACTGGCGAAGGGAGCGACGCTCATAGTCATCGGCAAGAAAGGCAGGAGCGTTCTCAAGGATTTGATACTCGGTAGCACGGCAGAGAGGGTCATGCGGGACTCGAAGCTCCCCGTCCTCCTTGTCCCGTGCGAATAGCCTCAGACTGGAACGGCTTCCTCATCAACTCGGTAGCTACCCTGTTGCCATCATCGGCTGTCCTTCCCTATTTTTCCGGCCTTATAAAGCTACTCCTTCGTGCTTTCTCCCCTCATGAAGGCGCTCGCCATTATGTGGGCGAGCCTCAGCGGTTCCGGAATCAGGCCGGTCTTCGTAGTTATCCTAACGACCTCGAAGGCCACACCAGGAGAAACGCCGAGTGCCTGGACGTAGAGCTTCCCTGGAATCATCTCGAAGAGCGGGGGAGCCTTCCTCAGGAGTTCAACCCTCTCCTTCCAGTCCGGAAAGTGCTTCCTCAGCGCGAGCTCCATCGCGTTTAAATCGGGCCTCTTCCTCACGAGGACGATTACCGGAAGACCAGTCTCGCGGTGAAGTCTTTCGAGGTCAACGACGTTGAAGCCCCCGTAGGTTATCCCCTTGAGCATAACAACCCGCAAATCCTTGAAGCGGGACCTGTTTACGGCATCAATCAGCTTCTCGGTAGCGTCGGTTCCGTCAACGGTTATCCACCTTGAAACGGCCCCGACAACATCCTTCGAGCCCTTCATGACGACCCCGAAGAGAACCGTCTTTCTCCTTTCGAGCTTGGAAGAAAAGGAGAACGTCCCGTCGTCGAAGCCAACGACCCTTATCTCGGGCTTCACCTTGCGAATCATCCAAACAGCACCCTCGCCATCCACTCCGAGTACTCCCTGTTGAGCTTGTCGAGGTCAATCCTCGCTATCAGCGGGACCTCGTAGGGGTGGAGCTCCCTCAGCGCGTCCCTCAAGGCCTTCCATCTGCTCACCTCGGTCTTGAGGAGAACGCCGATTTCTTTGCCCTCCTCTATCTTCCCCTCCCACCAGTACATAGCCTCATGCTCCCGCATGTTGGCGCAGACTATGAGCTTCCTCTCGAGGAGCTCCCTGACGACCTTTCTGGTGCTCTCCCAGTCAGGAAACGTCGTGTAAACGAATATCGCCTCCATAGGACACCCCAAGGAGAGTAGGCAAGTAAAGCTTAAATCCCTTGTGGAGAAACCGAAACGGGATGGTGTATGAGGAAGGTTAGGGCGCACCTTAGGATATACGGGCGCGTTCAGGGGGTCGGCTTCCGCTGGAGCATGCAGCGGGAAGCGAAGAAGCTCGGTGTAAGCGGGTGGGTCAGGAACCTGCCCGACGGTAGCGTCGAGGCAGTCGTAGAGGGCGAAGAAGAGAGGGTAGAAGCTCTAATCGGATGGGCCCACCAGGGGCCGCCACTGGCGAGGGTAACACGCGTCGAGGTTAAATGGGAAGAACCGGAGGGACTGGAGGGCTTCAAAGTCGTTGGCTGATGGCCTCAAGGAGAACCCTCTTGGGGCAGTACTTGACTTCACAGTAGTTGCAGACCAGCTTTTCCTTCTCCTTCTCCGGCGTGTGGAGTATGAGCCTCTGGAAGCCGTGGATGTCCTTTATTCTCGCGAAGGTCTCGACGGGAAGCGTTCCGTCGATGACGATGAATATCTTACTCGTTTCCTCCCTCAGGTTCCTGCCAAAGACCTCCATAACCGGGACGTTGCTCTCCGCGAGAATCCGCATAACTTCGGCAAAGGCTCCCTGATAGTCCTCCTTTTCAACGTCAATCTCGAGCACTTCCCAGCCCATGAGCGGGGCGACGTCTATCAAGCTGGGGAGCGGGTTGAGGCGCTCGAAGATGAGTTTGAGTGGGTAGGTCTTCTCGATGTACTCGATTGTGTGGTAGATTATCTTCCTGTTGACGCCTATCGCCCTGGCGAGCTCGCTTATCGGAATCTCAACGTTCTTGAGGTAGATTTTACCGTTCCTCACGCTCAGGCCGTTCTCAAAGAGGAACTCGGCGACCTTCCTCCTGGCGGGATAGTTCTTGAAGTAGGCCTCAAGTATGAGCATCATCTTTGTTCACCTCTTACTCATACCTGGGTAGAAATGGATATTTAAATCTTTCCCCGGCAAGAGTTATAACGCCCAACACCGTATTGGGAATTTAGGAGGTGGTGGAATGTTCGACGTAATCGGCATGGGAAACCTCAACTACGACATAATCTTCCTGCTCGACCGCTTTCCCGAGTTCCACGAGAAGGTCGTCTCCAGGGAGGCCCACTTCGGCCTCGGCGGTGCGGCTGGAAACACGATAAGCTGGCTCGCGACCTTTGGTCTCAAGACGGGATTCATCGGCGCCGTGGGAAAGGACGAGATAGGTGAGGCCCACCTGAGGTACTTCGAGAGGCTCGGCGTCGACACCTCGGGAATAGACGTCGTTGACGTTCCATCGGGAGTTGCCGTTGCGATGGTTCACGGGGACGACAAGAGGATAGTCAAGCACCTTGGAGCCAACTCTCTCAGGAAGTTCAAGCCCGAGTACGCAAAGAAAGCCAGGTTCCTGCACCTCTCATCCAATCCGCCTGAGCTCATCGAGGAGGCAGTCCGCTTCGCCAACGCCAGCGGGATTCCCATCTCGGTCGATATCGGAGAGGCAACCCTGCCAAGGGAAGTGGAGGGCATGGTTGACTACCTCCTCATGAACGAGGACGAGTACAGGCGGAAGTACGGCTCGCTTGACACTTCTCTCAGCAACGCCAAGAACCTCATAATAACGCTCAACGGTGGCGGGGCGATAGTTCGCGAGGGGGATGAAACCTTCGAGGTTCGCGGGCTGAGCGCGAAGGTCGTTGACAGCACGGGAGCTGGGGACTCCTTCGACGCGGGCGTAATCTACGGAATCCTCAGGGGATGGTCGCTCAGGGATTCGGCAAAGCTCGGCATGCTCCTGGCGTATCTCACCGTCCAAAAGGTAGGCGCGAGGAGCGCGATAGTTCCGCTCGATGAGGTGGTCAAACTGTCAAGGAAACTGAACCTTGATTTGCCGTGGTGAACGGAACCGTTTAATCCTCGGAAAACCTTAAAAATTCGGGTTTCAAAAAAGGTTAGGGAGCCGGAAGAGCGGAGGTGAGCCCTTTGGAAATAGTGATTGACAACTTCAAGCCAAAGATAACAAGGCCCTTCAAGAGGAAGAACGAGTACTGGGTCAAGCTCATCCTTCCCGAGGGTGAGGAATACATAATGAAGTTCAAGAGCCCCCTGGAGGCAGAGGACGCCATCTACGGCATGCTCGACGACCTTCAGGTTTACGGGGGCAAAGTAAAGCTCAAGCTCCGTGAGGGTAACGTCATCGAGGATATTGAGGTTCTCGAGCTCTACAAGCCGTCCGCGAAGGAACTCCTCAACGAGTACTTCAACGACTAACGTCCTTTTCTGTTCATTATAGTTGTCGTTTTGACAGGAAACTTATATATATCCCCGCACCCAATATTTCTATTGGGGTCTATCCGTTTAGGTGACCGTTAATCAAATCGTGTGGAGGTCGTCCCAGTGGCAAGACGGAAGAACAAGGAGCTCATCGAAATCGCAATGGACATAGGCGGTGAGGAGGCCGTTGAGGTAGTCAAAGCTCTCGAAAAGATGAAGGAAGCAACTGATGAAGAGATTGCCGAAAAAACTGGAATAAGGGTTAACACTGTCAGGAGGATTCTCTACAAGCTCAACGACCAGGGACTGGCAGATTTCAAGAGAATCCGCGACCCAGAGACGGGATGGTATTACTACTACTGGCGCCTTGAGACCAAGAGGCTGCCCGAGATAATAAAGGCCCGAAAGATGGCCGAGCTTAAGAGGCTCAAGGAGATGCTCGATGAAGAGACCAGCGAGATTTACTACTGGTGCGGTGAGGAGGGCCATCCGAGGCTCACCTTCGACGAAGCAATGGAGTACGAGTTCCAGTGCCCGATATGCGGAAAGATGCTCATGCAGTACGACAACAGTCGAATTGTCGAGGAGCTCAAGAAGCGCATAGAGGAACTCGAAATCGAGCTCGGCCTCAGGAAGAAGCCGAGGAAGAAAAAGAGCGGTTAAATAAGCGGAATGGCCTCTTAATGAACTTCGGGGATGGTGAAGATGGAAGAAGTGGTTATTCTTGAGAAGGTTTACGGGGACAGGAGTGGTTTTGACAAGCTCCACAGGAAGCTCCGCTCCCTTTTAGGGGATTTGGAGGTCGAGTGGAAGCTATCGGCAACGACCAAGAACTGGGTCAAGGTCAGCCTCAGCGGTGAGGACGAGGAAATCAGCGCGAACCTCGTTAGAGAAGAGTTCGGCGAGGTTCCCCACAGCCTCAAGAACGTTGAAGTCGGAAAGACCTACAGGGGACGCTTCATAGACCTCGGCAAGGTCGGCTACGGCGCCTACGTTGACATTGGAATCTTCAAGCCGAAGCCCAAGGACGCGCTGATTCCGCTCTACTACCTCAAGAAAACCTTCGGGGACATGCCGGTAAGGCAGATGATTCGCGAGTTCGGCTGGGTGGACAACCTGCCCGTTGAGGTTGAAGTGACAAACGTCGAGTTCGGAGCCAGGGAAGTGGAGTTAGCTTTCAGTGAGGGACAGTTAAAGACAATCAAGGGCTGGCTGAGCGACGGTTATGACAAGCTCTTCATAACGGGGACGATAAGCGAGAAGGTCGAGGAGGCTCTCATCAAGACGGGCCACGGCAGGGACGTCAAAAGGATGGAAGAGCTCGGCCTGATGGAGACGCTCCTCGTCCTCAAGAAGGGAACCCAGGCCCCAGGAATCATCAAGGCAATCGGCCCACACCTCAAGGGGGCCGTCTTCGGGGCAATCAAGTTTGAATGACGGAGTGAACGAGCCTGACGGCGAGTATCGAAACAAGGGTCAGAGCGTAGGGGAAGAACCCGCCCACGAATGGGGCAATCAGAAGGAATGCCAGCGTTGAAATTGTTATGAAGGCCGTCGGGCCCCTCCACCTTATTCTTCTCAGCCCGGTTAACAGGGCGTAGACCACTATGGCGAGCCCTAAGAGGGATTGGAGGATGAAGTTCTCGACGAAGCCAGGATGGGGCTGAAAGCTCATCCACTTCGACAGCCAGTCGAAGCCGTAAACCCTGCACAGGGCCCAGAAGCCTGCCCACACGAAGACGAGGTAAGAAGAGTTCCTGAGCTTCCTGCCAGGGTACGTCAGGGCGAAGAAGAGGGGAAAGAGCAGAAGGTACGGGTTGAAGATGGACGCGAGGAGCGTGGCGCCGGCCAGTGCCAGTATCTCCAGGGTTCTCCGCGAACCGGGGACGAAAGAGGAGTTTGTGGCTATCGAAATTGAGAGTAAAGTCAAAACGAGTCCGGGCAGGGCGGTTCCAACCGTGGCAACCTGGGAGCGGAAGAGCGGTGCCGAGAAAACGAGCCCGAAGGATATGAAGCCGAGAGCCCTCTCATGCTTAGGGGCAACGTAGAAGAAGAGCCCGGTCAAGATTAGAAGGAAAAGCCAGTGGGCCAACCAAAGGTTCTCGTCCGTGGGGGAAACCATGGAGAGGAGGTGCCCAACGAGGGCCAACAGCGGGGAGGATGGAACTGCACCCGCGGAAACGGACAGGGCCCGGGAGAAGAACTCAAGGAAGTTGCCCGGCAGAACGGGTGTTTCCGAGAGGGTAAACCAGACGAGGATTATGGACGCACCGAGAAGGAAGAACCTGGCGGAGTAGCTCCGGTCCTTCCTTAAACTCAGTCCAAAAAAGAGCACTATAACAAACGCTAGAATCGCAAAGACACCGAGGGCACTTCGGGAGGGAGCCCAAATCTCCGAGAAGGCGTTGTGGGTGAGGTAAATGTTGTCATTGCTTCCTGTGACGAAGAGGGTGTTGTTGACGACGATTATCATAGGGGAAAGAGAAACACTCTCGGGAAGGCCCGTCAGGTTCCAAAGCCTCTTCATCTCAGGGTTCTCGTAGACGTTTCCGACGAGAACGAGCGTGCCGTTCCCGTGCTCCAGGACTTCACCGAGCTTGGCGTCAACGTAGCGGGCCCAGCCCTTTGCCCAGTAGTCCCTGCCAGGAACGACGCGATAAGTGGTGTTGGAGTGTAAAAAGTTCTCGAAACTTTCTTTATCCGGATAATAGCTAACCCCACCGGCCGAAACGAGCGGTGAAACGAGCAGGAGGAGCAAAATCAAAGCCAAAGCCCTTCTCATCCTCTCCCCGGGATAGGTAGGGGAAGGGGTTAAAAAGCTTAACGTAGCCTGGTCCAGCGCGGCCCCATCGCAACGGCTCCCGCCGGCCTGAGCCGCGCCTTAAAAAGAATGAGTAGAGGGAGTTAAAAATCACTCGGTTTTCTGCTCCTCCTCGCCCTTGAGCTCCTCGAGCTTCTTCACGAGCTTATCGGCGAGCTCCATAAAAGCCTTAGCGGCGGGGGTGTCTCCGTAGAGGACTATTGGAATGCCTGCGTCGCTTGCCTCCCTCGCCTTGAGGTCTATCGGAACCTCACCGAGGAAGTCAACGCCCTCCTTCTCGGCGAGCTTCTTGCCCCCGCCCTTGCCGAAGAGGTCAATCTCGTTTCCACAGTGCGGGCAGATGAGGTAGCTCATGTTCTCGATGACGGCTATGTATGGAACCTCCATCTTCTTCATCATGTTAACGGCCTTGCCCGTGTCGAGCAGGGCAACCTCCTGGGGGGTCGTAACGATGACAGCGGCATCGAGCTGGACGTTCTGGACGACGGTGAGGATTTCGTCGCCCGTTCCGGGCGGGAAGTCGATTATCATGAAGTCGAGCTCGCCCCACTTGACGTCGCCGAGGAGCTGTTTGATGGCCTTGGTGACGAGGGCGCCACGCCAGATTACCGGCTGGTCCTCGGGGACGAGGAAGCCCATGCTCATGACCTTGATTGGCGTAATCTGACCCATGAAGTCGGCCATCGGCGGGAGCATCTCGAAGCGACCGTCTTCCATGCGCTCCGCCAAAACATCGGCCTTCTCAACGCCCAGCATCTTGGCGACGTTCGGTCCGTGTATGTCGGCATCGAGCAGGCCAACGTAGTAGCCCTTCTTCGCGAGCGCGGCCGCGAGGTTCACCGCGACGGTGCTCTTTCCAACGCCACCCTTACCGCTGAGAACCGCTATCTTGTACTTCCACTTCTTCTGTTTCTCCTTTATCCTCTCGGTGAGGGGATCCGCACCGAGACCTCCGACGTTGAGCGTTGGAGTCTTGATCGTCATCTTACACCACCGACGGGAATAGTTCTGTGAACTTAAAAACCTTTGTCCCAAAACTTAACAGAATTACCCAAACATGGGTAGAGAAAAGAGAGGAAGAAGGAAAACGCTCACTCCTCCGGCTTCGGGAGGGTGACCTCGACGCCGAGGACCTTCCACATGGCCTTTATCTGCTCGCGGAGCTGGTCAATTGCCTCTGGCTGCTTGAAGAGGTGCTTGAACCTGCCCTGGAGCTTGAGGTACTCCTCTATGGGCTTCTTGAACTCGATGGCAACTACTTTGCCTCCCTCGCGCTTGACCTTCGCGCCTCCTCCTGGGCTCTGTATCTTGATGTTGTGGAAGTCGCCGTTCTCAATCTCGAAGAGTGGCCAGACACCGGTCTCGATGGCGAGCCTGGCTATTTCAACGCCCTTCTCGAGCGGGCTCTTCCATCCGGTCGGACAGGTACAGTGAACCTGGACGAAGGCAGGGCCGTCAACCTTGGCGGCCTTCTTCATCTTCCTGACGAAGTCGAAGGGGTTGCCTATGCTCGCGGTGGCGACGTAGGGTATCTGGTGGGCGGCGGCGATGAGGGCGACCCACTTCTTGGGCTTGTCCTCACCGATGGAGTACTTGCCGGGAGGTGAGGTGGTCGTCCAGGCTCCGTAGGGGGTTGAGCTTGAGCGCTGAATTCCCGTGTTCATGTAGGCCTCGTTGTCGTACATCAGGTAGACGACGTTGTGTCTCCTCTCGAGCATACCGCTGAGGGCCTGAAGGCCTATGTCGGCAGTACCACCGTCACCGCCTATTGCGAGTATCTTACCCTTGAGTCCCTTCTTCTTCCAGGCGGCCTCGATACCGCTCGCGGCGGCGGCCGCGTTCTCAAAGGCTACGTGCACCCATGGAACCTTCCAGGCGGTGTAGGGGAAGACCGCCGAAACGACCTCCATACATCCCGTGGCCTGAGCTATGGCGAAGGCGTTCGGGTCACCGTACTTCTCCTCCATAGCCTCGCTGAAGGCCTTGGTGGCGAGCTTAAGAGCGGTGGCACAGCCACAGCCGGCACAGGCGGCGTGGCCCGGTGCCCAGTACTCGCGAGTTGTAATCGGGGGCTTCCTAACGACCATCTTCATCACCTCACAGTATCTCCTTCCTGAGGCCTATCCAGTTGACCTCCTCAAACTCCTCTCCATTGAGGGCCTTCTGCGCAATCGCGAGGGCCTCGTCGAGGTTCTGGAACGTGACGTCCCTGCCACCGAGACCGAGGATGTAATCGATGATAATCGGCTTCTCCTTCTCGTTTATCAGAGCCCTGCTGAAGTCCTGGAAGAGGGCTCCTCCAACGCTGAAAGTGACGTTCTTCTCGAGGAGCGCAAGAACTTTCGCCTTCTTAGCCAAAGCGCGGACTTCCTCAATCGGGAACGGGCGGTAAACGGTGAGCTTCGCGGCTCCGACCTTTATGCCCTTCTCGCGGAGGTGGTCAACGTACTCCTTGACGGTTCCGGCGAGTGAGCCCATCGTGACGAAGATTATCTCTGCGTCGTCAGTCCTATACTCCTCAATCTTCTGGTACTTCCTACCGAACTTCTTCTCGAACTCGGCAAAGGCTTCATCTATGACCTTCCTCGCGTTCTCGTTGGCCTCCCAGACGGTGTAGCGGGCCTCCATGTAGTGGGCCGGGAAGGCAAGAGTACCCTGGGTTATGGGCCTCTTCGGGTCAACGTAGGCGTGCTTGGGCTCGTACTCGCCGAGGAACTCGTCAACGAGCTCCTGGTCAGGAATCTCGACGGGCTCGACGGTGTGGGTGAGGATGAACGCGTCGAAGCCAACCATCGCCGGGAGGAGAACGCGCTCGTCCTCGGCAACCTTGTAGGCTATCAGGATTAAATCGAGGGCCTCCTGGTTGTTTTCGGCGTAGAACTGGAGCCAGCCGGTGTCGCGCTCGCTTATGCTGTCCTGCCAGTCGTTCCAGATGTTAATCGGAGCGCTAAGAGAGCGGTTTCCAATGGCCATGACTATCGGAAGGCGCATTCCAGCGGCGATGAAGAGCACCTCGTGCATCAGAGCCAGACCCTGGGAAGCGGTCGCGGTGAAGGTTCTGACGCCTGCCGCTGAGGCACCAACGCAGGCTGAAATGGCCGAGTGCTCGCTCTCGACCTTAATGAACTCAGCGTCGAGCTCGCCGTTGGCGACGAACTCACTGATTTTCTCGGGAACGAGGGTTGACGGTGTAATCGGGAAGGCCGCTATGACCTTCGGCTTGGCAAGCTTCGCGGCCCAGGCGGCCGCCTCGTTGGCTTTCATAACCGTCCTAATCGGCATCTTTCACCACCTCACTTGGTCTCCCTAACCATAACTATAGCATCGGTCGGGCACTCGTTCGCGCAGATTCCACAACCCTTACAGTAGTCGTAGTCGAAGACCGGGTAGTTCTCCTCGTCGAGGTAGATAGCCGGCTCCGGGCAGTAGATGTAGCAGAGGTAGCAGCGAACGCACTTGTCCCTGTAGAACTCGGGCATGAAGACACGCCAGGAACCAGTCTTGTTGATTACGCTACTCCCCGGGATGTAGGCAATCGCTCCCGGCGTCATCTTTTCGCTATACTCCTTCTGAACCCTCTCTATGTCGGCCTTAAACGGGCTCTCAGCCATATGTATCACCTCTGGTGAGTTGTCAGATGGAAACTTAAACCTTATGGAAACCCAAAGTTGGAAAAGGAAAGGCTCAGCCAAAGACCTCGGCGAGCTTCTTGAGCTTCTCCCACTCGCGAAGCACCCAGCTCTGGAGGTTCTCGATGTCCTCCTTGGTCATGTACTTGAACCTGCCCTGGAGCTTGAGGAACTCCTCAATTGGCTTCGGCTCCTTCTTGGGTGAGGGCATGTTTATCTTGTACTTGCCGTTCTCGTACTCGAAGAGCGGGAAGTAGGCGGTCTGGACGGCGAGACGAGCAATCTCGATGCTCTTGTCGGTCGGCGAGCGCCAGCCCGTCGGACACGGGCTGAACAGCTGGATGAAACTCGGTCCCGGTATCTTTCTGGCCTTCTTGAGCTTCCTTATGAAGTCCTCAGGGAAGGCGACGCTCGCAGTGGCCGCGTAGGGAACCTCGTGAGCTATGACGATGTCGATGACCTTCTTCTTGTGCCTCTTCTCAAGGAAGTGCCTCTTCCCTCCAGGCGTGTTGGTGGTCCAGGCTCCGTAAGGGGTCGAGCTCGAACGCTGAATTCCAGTGTTCATGTAAGCCTCGTTGTCGTACATTATGTAGACCGCGTCGTGGCCCCTCTCGAGGAAGCCGCTCAACGCCTGAAGGCCTATGTCAGCCGTTCCACCGTCGCCGGCCCAGCCGACGACCATTACCCCATCTTCGCCCTTGACCTTTATTCCCCTCGCCTTCAGAGCGGCCTCGATGCCGCTTATGACCGCACCTGTGGTCTCGAAGGCGGTGTGGAAGAGGTTAGCGTCAAGCGCGGTGTATGGCCAGGGGCCGGCTATGATAGTTGAACAGCACGCTGGGATGACGAAGATGGTCTTCCTGCCGTAGGCCTTGAGGACGTACCTTATTCCGAGCGAGGCGCCACAGCCCTGGCAGGCCGTGTGGCCGGCAAAGAAGTGCTCCTCGGCGGGGATGCTTAACCTCTTCTTAACGTTCTCGGGAATCTCCATCGTTCTCACCTCTTGAGGTGGTACCACTCAACCTCTCTATCGAGCTTTCCTGCCTCGATAACATTCTTCATGTCCTCGGCTATGGCCTTGACGTCCGGAACTGTGAAGTCCCTGCCACCGAGTCCAACGATGTAGTTCTTGATTATCGGCCTGGCGTCGGTGTTGTAGAGAACGCCCTTCGCCTCGTTGAAGAGTATACCTTCCTGGCCGAAGGAGAAGTTCCTGTCAAGGACGGCTATACCCTTAACGCTCTCGGCTATCTCAAGGAGTTCCTCCTTCGGGAACGGCCTGAACCATCTAACTTTCGCGTAGCCGACCTTGTAGCCCTCCTTCCTGAGGAGCTCGACGGCCTCCTTGACGGTTCCCATGAGGGAGCCCATGCCCATGAAGACGAAGTCGGCATCGTCAACGTAGCCCTTCTCAATCATCTCGCTGTAGTCCCTGCCGAAGCGCTCGCCGAACTCCTTACC
>Ga0256836_1001047_pt1 | contig 12957 bp, 6 predicted proteins | sample 4561380metaG_FD_185974 | JGI IMG/M metagenome (GOLD analysis project Ga0256836, IMG submission 185974) | Hydrothermal vent microbial communities from Guaymas Basin, Mexico - 4561-380 | ecosystem: Environmental > Aquatic > Marine > Hydrothermal vents | place: Mexico: Guaymas Basin | collected...
TTTGCCAAAGGTAACTTTATCATTACAGAGGAAGGACAAGTTTGTAAGATACTTCATAGAGAGTCCATTGGGGACCCTAGATTGCTTTTAGAAGTAATTAATGGAGAAGAATTGCCTATTTATTCGCGATTGGGTCAAGAGATTTATATTACAGATGGCACAAGAACAAACGGATACAGAAACTTCATTAAAGTTGGTACTCTTGATACTTTTGTTACAGATTTAACATCAAAGACTTTTAGGGTTCAGATGACATTAGAAGATGGTCAAGTATTTCCATATACAACAACAGTGACTCATCCCGATTCTTTATTGGTTGAAAATGGTACAGGATTTAGTCTCGAAAACAGCACAGAATATTTAATAAATGCAGTAGAATCACTGACACTAACAGATGGCACGGAAGATATAGAGGTTTCTTTATTAACTCTTGATATTCAGGATAGAAATATAATTATTCCTGGTGATAAATTAGATGTTCGAGAAGAATATACAGGAACTGATGATTCCACTCCGTATTATTTAACGGTTCAAGATGACATAACTCACAAAAGTTCTTTAGTCACAGCACATGATATGATTGATGGAAGTTTGAGATCGGTGTCTATACTTAGGGAAGAAAAAACATATGAAATTGCTTTAACGGATTTGATTATTGATGATGATGCAAATAAAATTACTATTCCTGCTCAAGTTAATAATATTGTTGATAAAGATTTAGATATTGCTGACGGCTTAATTACATTAACTCATGACACCAATAAAATTGTAAACTCAGTTATATTAACTGATGTAGATGGCAATAAAATAGTTATTGCAAGTACAAATTTTAGTTTTAATAATAATTCAGTTCAATTACTTGATGATAACGGCGATACCACTGATATTTATGATGATTACACAGCAGAAATAGATTATGATTATTATGTTAAAATTGAGCAAGGAATTGTAACAGTTAATTACTCTTATATAAAGGACATTACAGACTTTACAGCAAAAATAAATTATAATTATATCTATGATAATGATGGTTATTTGGCAAAAAGAATATTTTTCTCAGACCATAGAGGGGAAAAACTAGAAAATGAAAATGATTATAGTTTTAGTAGTCCAGAGGGTTGGGATGGTTTTTACGCTACTTCATTTAACACAGAAACGAATGTATTATATTTTAATATAGCAGAAGCAACTCAGGAAGAAATAGATTCTGGCAGAACTGCTGGACAAGCTTTTCATAATCCTTATGTTAGCATTGAAGGAGCAACTCCTTTGGCTATCAATCAAAGGATCACAACACCTTTCAGGAAAACGAGATTTAGTTCATCTGAAGAAATTTTGGATGAAGCAACAAATGAAGTAATAGGATATAAAGAATTTGACAAAAACACCGTATTTTCAAGTATAGAGAGAACAAGTGTGAAGAATGAATTGGAAATTATTGTAAAAGAAGGTTCTATACAAAGATGGAATGACCAAACAGAAGATTCTATTGCTGCAATTCAAGAGGCAAAGGATAAGAATCTTCCTATTCCTACTCCTGTGCACATTAATCCTCAGTTAACAGTGAATATTAATGAAGACATGGTTAAAGCAGGTCTTTTCACTATTCAAAATGAAGATATTGAAAATGATGGTATTGAATTATTCATGACAAGGGTTCTTGATGATGGTTCAATAGAATATGACATACCTTGGAACAGAAGAGATTATCTTCTTGCAGAGAAAACTGAAGTCGGTGATAAGTCTTTTGTAGCTTTATCTGATGTTGATTATGAAGATTATATTAATATCTATACTAAATATGCAGGCACAGGTACTTCATTATCATTAGACATGATAGCAAAATTAAATGTTCTAAAATCTAAAGGACCAGGTGGAGCCACAAATAGTTTAATATCTCCTATCGATAATGAAAACTTTGAAGCTAAATATTATCTTGAAAATACATTAACTCCTGTCGTTCTTCATATTGAAGGTTCAGATGTTCAAACAACTGATGACATTAGGAAAACAGCTCCATTATTTAGTAATACAGCAAATAGAGCTGTAACAAAAAATGATTACAAAACAATTTGCGAAGCACAGCAATTTGTTCAAAGTGCTCAAATTTGGGGTGGAGAAGAAGAAACACCTAGAGCAGTTCCTGGTAATATATATTTTAGTTTAATTCCTTATTCAAGACCAATTAGTTATGGCAAAATTGGCACTAAATATGTTCTTAATAATATAGATAATCCTGAATTATTCTTTACATCTTATTACCAAATTACAGGAAAAGATAGATATGATTTAGAAGCCAATAAGACCGATCAAAATGTTCTATTCAATCTTTTAGATAATTATAAGGTTATTACATTACAATTAAATTATGTAAAACCAATATATATGGATTATAAAGTTGAAGTTAAGGTCCTAAAATATAAATTTGGTCAAACCGTTGATGAAACAAATGCAGAAATTTTTGAGAATGTTAAGCAATATTTTGTAAGAGAAATAGAAAAATTTGATGCTTCTTTTTATTCTTCAAGTATGATTAGATATATGGACGAAAAAATTGGCGATAATTATGGTATTTCTGTTAATGCCAAATTTAGTGTAGACTTATATGATAGTCTTTATGAGCCAGATAAAGGAACGTTTATTAATGCTACTATGAAAGATTTAACAGATAATGATAATACTCTTGGTTTAATTGGAGATAATGACGCCTGGAAATTTATTATGCCTATCGGTTATCCGATAGAAGACTTATTTCAGGAAAGCACAATTGTTAATAATATTGTTACTGAAAGAGGTAGGATGATTGTTGATAATATTACGAATTGTAACACTGAAGGATTTATTAAACCTGGTGACATGCTTTTTATGGAATTAGATGATGGAACATTCGTTTCACATGATGCCAATGGAGATTTAGAAACTATTTTAGCAAATGCTTATTCTGAAGTTATAGAAATTAATATTATGTATACGAAGAATTTTAATGATGCTAATACTGAGAGATTTAAAGTCGGTAGTTACTGGATTCATAGAACTCAAAAAATCATTAGGCTTGAATTAAATACACATGCTTATTGGCATATCGATGCACAATCAGTGGTTACTCAAAATATGATTGATTTGGGCAAAACACATGATGTTGATGGGGATTTAGTTCCATATACTACAGATGATTTAGGTCAATTTATATTCTATAAAGTCAATCCAGACACCGGTGATTATATTTTAGATGACAATAGTAACAAAATAGAAACTTTATTGGGGAAAGAAAATGCAGATGCTTTACATAAAAATATGAAAAAACCTTATACAGATGATATACCAGCAATTATGTTGACAAGTTCAGATGGGGAGGAATTATATAATATAAAAACTTGTCCTTTACCAAGAGAGTATTTTACGGAGAAGGCCAGAACTATGAATATTACACCAAAAGGCGAAAATATCAATTCAAGAAGAAATGTATTTTCAAGATTAGAGTCTATAGAATTTATTTCTTAGGCTTTCCTCGATATAATAATTATAAATAAAGTAAAAAGAGGAATATAATGACAGATACTGAATTACAATTTGATAATATTACACCTCAAAATCTTAAAGACAACGAAACAATATATAAGTTATCAAAACTTTATAATTCCTCTTTTGAAGAATCAATTGATATATTAGAAAATCCTTTAAATTTATTAGATACAGACTTCTTAATTAAAAAATATGAAGATACTTCTAATACTAGATTTGATGACGTAAGACGTGAAATTTTTAAGATTCATCTTCAGGAAATATTTCAAACATTTGAAGAGATTGGTGACTCAGAAGAAATATATAATAAATTTAAGAGTATATATGAATCTTTAAATGTATCGACTGATGATCTAAAAATTGTGGCTGATATCGATAAATCTATTGATTCACAGTATCTTGATGCTTCAAAGTCATTTAAGACTAAAAAAGGAACAAGGAGCGGTTTCTTTTTTGTTTATGACATTATTAATAAAGCAGGAATCCAAGCAATTAATGCAGATGAATTTTTTAACCTTATTGAAGGAACAGCCGAAAATCCAAACACTCCTTATGAGTACACCGTTGAAACATCACTATATAAAGAAGTATTTCAAAAAACAGTTGTGCCACTTGCTCACCCTGTTGGCTTTAATTGGAATTTTATTAGACTTCTTTTCCTTACTATGGAAGATTACTTTGGCTTAGAGCAAATCAAAACTCTTGGAGAAACTTCATTAACTTGCTATGGTTCAGGTGAAACGACTATTAATCAAGTCGAGATTGTAAAATCAGGTGTATATGGCTCGGTTAAAGATTTCTTAATATCTGAGAATCAAGATAAACAAGAACAAGTCATAATAGATTATAATCCTCTTGATGGTTCAAAAGGAAATGGCCTAAGATTATTAAAAGATTTTAACGGTTCTGTTGTTCTATATGATAGACAAAGTGAAAAAATATTAAGAGATAAGGACACAGGAGAACTTACAGGGGAGATACAATATCTTGAGATAGATGACATTAAACTTGTACAAAAACAAAATGGTATATTAACCATCAATAAGACTCAAAGAACTCTATTAGATGAAACATTTGAAGTCATTGAAAGTATAGATTTCGAAGAATATACTATTATAGACAAAGAATATATTGAAGTTCGATTTAAGATTATGGGAGATTTTGAAGATAAATGGAATAATGCTAAATTATATTTAACAAATAAAGTTGTTTCTGATGATATAAAATTCTTCGAAACAAAAACATTTACAAGACAAGATATTTTAGATAGTTCATCTTCATATAATGGCAGAATTGTCAAGGATATGGGTTCAAATTGTTTATTGACTTATAAAGCAACATATACATATAAAGTAAGCACAAAAGATGTATCTGAATATGTTGAAACTATAAGGCCTCATTCTCTTGGTCTTGAAACTGATGTTAATGATATTGATATCCCGCAATCGGAGTATGATATAGCGATTTCAGAAGGAAGGGACCCATATAAAGATTTATATGCCACTCATGATCATACCATTCAAGAGCTTAATCTTTATGATACAAATGAGAATTTTGCCAGACTCGCTATAGGAAATATACCGAAACAATATAGCCCTTATAAAAGTGGTCCAGATATTTCAATAGATGACCCAAGATATTTCATTGACGAAAATGCAGAAATAGACGAAGACACTGATTGGAGAATAAACTGGGGCGAACTTCATGTCAGAGATTTAGGTTTTAATCCCAATAATCTGTCAGGCCCTAGATGGGAAAGTTTTTATACACCTGAAGCAGAAGAGAGTCTTAATTTAATAGGCAGTACGACTCCTGTACAGACATTTATAAGACAAAATCTTGAGTGGGCTGGAGATAAAGGAAGTAGTACATTACCTGAAGGTTTTGGTACAGGATATATCCCAAATAATCAAACAGAAGAAGATAATCTTGTATCGGGTATAAAAATACTATCAGAAGATTACTCAGCTGTTATAAGATTGCAAGGCAATGGTGAATATATAGCATGGGAAAACTTTGATGTATTTATCTCTTATGATATGGTATCTAACGTAAATCTCGATTTATCAGAAGAGGTTTTTAGTGCCTTTTATAACTATGAATATAATGATTATGTGCATGAATTCCTTGACGATAAATCTATACTAATATATCTTAGTGATACAAAAGAGTGGAGTAATACATGGGAAACAGAAGCCATTGTATTGGATTCTGGTAGAGAGATTAATGATAGTGATTGGGCTATAGGATTCATATTGCATAGGGAATACGCAAGTGAGCATTATAAAGAATCTTGGATAACAGAAAATGATTTAGGTATTTTAGATGACTCAGAATATGAAGAATTTGAATTTGGTGTATATAGAGATGGAGAGTTGTTAGAAGATAACAACCTATCAGCAATAGAGTAAATATAAATAAAAACAAAAGGAGATTGTAATGATACTAAAAGACAAAATTGATTTTCAAGGTGAATTTAAGATCAAGATGTACAAAAAAGATGGAAGTATAGAAGAATATACTGACAAAAATCTTATAATGGATAAAGCGCGTTCAAATATGGCAGAGTTGGTTGGTGGGTACACACAAGGAGTGCCTATTGACAAATTTGTTTTGGGTAATAAAGGTCATAATGGCACTGATATCTTAGATTATAAAAAAGTGGGAGCTAATGGAGAATTTGTATCCACGAGAACAATGTTATTTGCGGAAGATGATGCATATAATGAAGCAAACGATAAAGAAAGTTTTTCATATGAGATTTCTTTTAATGTACAAAGTGACACATCACTTAAAGATGATCAAAATGCAGTAGGAAGTATAAAAGGTTCCGATGAAACACATGAATGTGAGGTTCAAAGGGTTGTGGCTGATAGAACTTGTACTTATACAATTACTATTCCTGATTTTGCGGGTAATCAGGCAGGAGAGGGTGCTGTTGTTGCTTATACAGAGGCTGCACTTTATGCCGGGCAAGATATTTTTTCAATGAAGACATTCCCAGCAAGAGTTAAAGAAGACACAGTAAAATTTGTAATTACGTGGTCTATCATTTTTTAAATTAAGTAAAAAAATACTAAAATATAATTCATATAAAGGATTACCTTGTACAGTGTAGAAGATATTAAAAAAGAATACTTAAAAGGCAAAACCCTTAGGTATTCACAAACAAAAAACAAAGACATATACAATTACATAGAAGATGAGATAAAGTTAGATATATCTCATAAAGAAAAAGTCTATTGTTTTGTTAATAATATACTTCCTAAGTGCAAGAATCCTAATTGTAAGAACATAAAAGTCCCTAAATTCCAAGATTTCAAATCAGGCTATAAGGATTTTTGTTCTATATCATGTTCGGTTATATGCTCAAGAGATACTCAAGAAAAATCCCTTATATTAAATATTCAAGATAAAGTTAAGGATATGGATGCACAATCAATTGTGCATGACATATATCATAAAAAACTAAAAATTAAAAGATGGAGAGATATTGAAAAGTTAAAGGATTACCTAGATTTTAGTACATTGGAGCAAGTATATAAGCATGTTGTATTGAATCAAAATCAAATATGCGATTACTGCAAAAAGCCATTTGATTTTGATAAGAAAAATAAGAAACCAAGAAAATGTGCATGCAATACAAAGAAAGATAGATTATTTATTGAGTTATGCAAAATAGAAGATTTTGATATTTTTTTGGCTAAATGCCTAGACAATAATTTGCATTATTCAATAAATTCATCTTATAAAAAATTCAAAGAAGAAGTTTATAAAAGAAAAAATCTAATTAAAAAAACAGATAATCTCCTAGAAAATATATATTGCTACTTAAATAAAATTGAACCCCAGGATAAAGAATTTATTAATCTGAGATTAGGATACAAACAAGAAGAAATAAAAATTGATTATTCGAAAGATGACTTAAGTATCATATCACAAATGAGAGAAAAATATTCCATTAAAGGTATATACTCATCAAAAGAATTTATTCAATGGTTGAATTTAATACAAGATTTTGAATTCACAAAATCAAATAAGGAAAAGGTATATTGCATTGAAAATGATATACATTCTGTGCCTATCTGCATTAACCCTGAATGCAACAATAAAACTAAATTTGCCAAAAAGGATTTGAAGTACAATAGTTATTGTTCTGTATCTTGTTCAAATAAAAATACCACGGATAAAAGGCACATTAGCAGTAAAAATTCGTTTATAAAAAGAAAATTACCTTTGATACTAAAAGAAAGTGAAGTAGAATTATTGGAGGAATATGTTAATACAAAACACAAACACACTTTTAGGTGTTTAAGGTGCAATGATATATTCAAAAGTGATTTTTATAACAAGGTATTGTGTAATTGTAAGAAAATTGAATGGATGGGAGTTTCAAGTGAGGAAACAGAAGTATATGAATATGCAAAATCAATATATGATTTTGAAATCATTAGGAATGATAGACATTTAGGTTTAGAATTAGATTTATATTTCCCGGATATAAAGTTAGCAATCGAATATAATGGCATATACTGGCACAGCTCAAAATTCAAAGATAAAGAATATCACATAAATAAAACAAAAATATGTGAAGAAAATGATATACAGCTTATTCATATTTTTAGTAATGAATGGAAGGATAAAAATGATATTGTAAAAAGTATCATAAAATTGAAAATAGGACAAATAGAAGACAGAATATATGCCAGAAAATGTATCATAAAGAAAGTATCATCAAAAATTTCAAATAAATTTCTCGAAGAAAATTGTATACAAGGGAAAGATGATACAACAATAAGGTATGGTTTATACTATGAAAATAAATTGGCGCAGTTAATGATATTAAAAAGAAGTCATAAAAGTAAAGATAAACACATTGAATTAAAGAGAAATGCTACCAAATTAAATTGTATTGTGATAGGAGGTTTTAGTAAATTACTAAAACACATTAAAAGTATATTTAAAGAGGACATAATTACTTTTGCTGATAGAAGGTATTCATATAAAGAAAATATATATTCAAAATTGGGCAAAAAATCAGGAAAGACTGATCCAAATTATTTCTGGGTTAATGGGAATAATTTGGAAATAAAGGAAAAAACCCAAAAACATAAATTAAAATATAAAATATATGATTGTGGTAATTGGAAATATCTTTTATAAATAGTTATAGAATAATAAAATAGGAGATTTAAGAAATGGCAAAACTAATAGATGAATTGACATGGATAGAGCCTGGTGAAAAAGCCAATGCCATAGTATTCAATAGAACATTAAAAGAATTAGTACAAAAAATCGACGATAAAACATTAGAAGTCCTACCAAGTAATAGCGGATTTTCTGTTAATGTTGATGATATAGATACTTCAAATGTTAGCGTTGGAGACTTCGTATATAAGAGAACAGACGGAAAATATGACCTCACTCTTGGTGGAGATGATATCAAAGATAAGGTTGTTGGTAGATGGGTAAATATTGATAATACTGATGTTATAGTGTACAATGGATTGAGTGACTATCCTGATTTGCTTGTTGGTAAGACATATTATCTAAGTGATACGGAAGAAGGGAAATTAACAGATACACAATATAATGGAGCAATAGCGGTTGGTATTGCTGTATCTGACACTCAAATCCTCATAAATGCATCAGGTGGAGGTTCAGGTGGTGGTTCATCATCTTCAGAGCTACCTGAAGGCACTGCAATTAATGCAGATGATGGCGACTTTGTATATATAGCGTCCAATGGAGATGTAAATAAAGCTATAGTTGATGGCACTGAAGCAGAAAATGTTATGGGTGTGCTTAGTGCAGGCACAAGAAATAATATTTTGTATTCTGGCATCAAGGATGGTTATTCAAATTTAGTTACAGGTTCATATTATTATCTAAGTGCCACCGTACCTGGAGCAATACAAAAAGAATCATATCCTGGTGCCATAAAAATTGGTATGGCAAATTCAAGCACAGAAATCATAATAGATATAGATAAATCTCCTACTTCTTCAAATGATGAAGAATTGCAATATCAATTCTTATTAAGCGATAGTTCTTATACTAAATGTTATTTTGACACTTTTTCTGATTCAAACACATTAGTTAGAAATGATGGTGGAGATGAAACAAATATTACATATTCTGCAGTAAATAGTTCTTATACCATAAAAGATACATTCTCAGTACAAACAAATAATATTATTAATGAAAATGTAAAAACATTTTTAATTACAGAAAATGCAGTAGGCACTTATATAAGAGAATATTCTACAGATGGTGGTAATACTTGGGTTTCTGTGCCTGAAAATGGTAAAATTTGGTATGTATCAGGTTATACTGATTTTAGATTAAAATATACTTCTACTCAGGATAATTTTGAACTTAAATCTTTTGGTGTTTTATTAAATGACCAAGGTCATGTTGGCAATACAAGAGTTAGATTAAGAGAGTACATAAAATTAGAAAATGATTTGCCTACAGGAACAGCCATTAAATTGCCTTATGGACAAAAATACACCAATGATAATCAATCACTGAACATAATAGTGGAAGGCATGTTATTAACTCCTATTCTTGATTATACAGAAATAGATAATACAAGTGTATCCTTTGCATCGGATTTAAGCACAGGAGATATTATTCAGTTTGAAGAATATTATGGTTATGTTGATGTATCTATAGAGAACACAGGCAGAATTAACAAAATACAAAGACTTGACAAGGAATTTGAGATTTTAGATATAAATAATATTACATATGATGTTGATGATAATATTGAAGAAATTACTTATGTTACAGGCAATAAAGAAGATTGGGTAAGAGATGGTGTTTTGACACATGTTGATTATTATGACACTGATGGGACAACTAAGTTAGCAAAAAATGAATTTACATACGATGGTAATGGTAGATTGTTGACAACTACTTGGACTAATTATTAAAGATATTAAAAAAGGAGACAATGAATGAATATTTTAGCAAATAACCAATACGAAATAAATAGAAAAAAAGTAGTTATTGCAAGTGGTGGTACCCTTGGTGTTGAATGGGGAGGCTATGCAGATGGCGGTCCTTATTTTGATACTGATGTTATATTAGGAAGCCCTTCAATTTATGTTGATGGTGTAAAGCAGGACTTGAACAAAGATTACACATTTCTTGAGAAAAGAATAACATGGATAGGCACTCCTCCTGAAGAAGGGAGAAGAATTTCAGGATATAGTACGAATACATCTGAAGCAGATACCAAGATGTCTAAGGTGGTTTTTAGTGAAGCTGAAGGGAACCTCAGTGATGGACAAACAGTATTTACATTTGCTTATACACCAAGTTATATTGATGTTATGTTAAATGGTATTGAGCTTATCGATGGAGTAGATTTTACTGCTGATAATGGTGATTATTTAACTCTAAATACAGGATTGACATTATCCGATACATTAGTCATTAAGGTTATTGGTATTTTTACTGTTAATGATTTATATGATAAAACTGAGATTGATTTGAAAATAGGTACAGAGACAATAAATCAGCAAAAAGCAGATAAGTTGCTAACAGTGGGTTCAGGCGGAGATTACGTTACTATAAATGAAGCATTAGAAGAGGCAAGTAAGGCTTATCCATTATATAAACAAGGTGGGTATAGTGTAGAGATTAAGTTGTTAGCTGGTTTCATTATGCAAGAACAAGTGATAGTTAAAGGTATAGACCTAGGATATATTACTATTACTGGAGAAGATGATGAAACTACAATACAAAGAGATACACTTATAACCAATATTCAATTTGACTCAACAGAAAGGTTCCCTGCATTTACTGCATTAAACAATGCTACCTTACCTGTAATAGGGCAGTTGTTCCATATGGACGACAGCGGAGAGTCATCAGAGAGAAGCGGTATTCTATGTGCTGTAAACTCTAAGGTATCTGTGCTAGAAGATTGTGGAGTCACTAGTGCTGGTCAGTACGGGCTAGTTTGCTATAGAAATTCCCTAGGGGTGGCAAAGGGTGCTATATTTAAAGACGCGGCTGTTATTTGTATATACTCATATACTTCTAAAGTAGAATGTCAAGGAGCAGACTGTTCTGGCGCTCAATATGGGGTTAAAGGGGTATATGCCTCACAAATTAGTGCACTAAATGTAAATGCAACAAACTCTAGTGTACTAGCCGTCTATTGTTATGGTAGCTCTAATATGACCATACGATATGCAGATTGTAGTAATTCTGATAAGGCTATTTACGCTAGTACAGCCGCCAATGTTGATGCATCTTTTTTCACAGCTACTGATTGCACTGATAGACCTGTTCAAGCTAACTACAACTCTATAATCAATTGTGTTAATAGTAATGTATCTTGCACAGATAGCTCTTTACCCGATTATGATGCTAATAATGGTTCATTAATAGATATTTCTGGAGCTACAGGAGACACAGATACTGGTGAAACTGTAAACGAATGGGGAGCTGGCGGCTCTGTAACAAGCTAAGGAGGAATATAATGATAGCGTATACAATAACAAAAACAAATAAAATATGGATGTTAGACGAAAGTAAGGAAGATACTATCCCTGCTTGGTGCTACAATAAAGACGGGTATTTCGTAGTGGAAACACTACCAGACGATATTCAAGCAATGGTTGATGAACAAAATGCACAAAGAGAGTTAGATGATTATAAGAAATCGCTAAACTCTAAGATACAGATATTACTCAATAGACAAGCATTAAATTTGGGCTATGATAATATTAATTCTATTGGAAAATATATAGGGTACGACAATCCTTATAGAGAACAAGCAGAAGGTTTAGGCACTTGGACAGCAAATGTTTGGGCTACAGCTGAACAAATACAGCAAGATGTACTCAACGGTGACAGAGAAATGCCAACGGTTGATGAAGTTCTAGCTGAATTACCAAAATATGGAGAATAAAAATGAATAAAGGATTTAATTCAAAGACAGGTTTCAAAAACTATATAATTAATGGCGCGTTTGATGTATGGCAAAGGGGCGAAAGTTTTGCTTCTAATGGCTATACAGCTGATAGATGGAAAGTAAATAGTTCTGGTGATGCCCCAACAACGAGCAGAAGTAACATCACGAACACTGATGCAGATGGAGTTTCATATTACCGTAAGAAGTTGCTGAGAATTACTAGCGGTGATGATACAACGGGATTAGATATTGGGCAAACCATAGAATATGGGGAACTAAGTGCACTAAAAGAATACACTTTTTCATTAGCAATGAAGAGGCAAAATGATAGTAATTATAGAGTGTCAGAAATTTCCATAAGATATTATACAAGTGACGGTTATGAAGATGAGGTAATTTTATCACAAGGATTTGAATTGTCAGACATTTTAAGAACATATTCATTTACTTTTTCAATGCCACCATATAGTGGCAGTGCTAGTACAATATATGGATATGACTTA
>Ga0256836_1001048_pt1 | contig 12949 bp, 13 predicted proteins | sample 4561380metaG_FD_185974 | JGI IMG/M metagenome (GOLD analysis project Ga0256836, IMG submission 185974) | Hydrothermal vent microbial communities from Guaymas Basin, Mexico - 4561-380 | ecosystem: Environmental > Aquatic > Marine > Hydrothermal vents | place: Mexico: Guaymas Basin | collected...
ATTGATGAAATAGATAAAATCGAAGGAATTACGGTTAGAATACTGTATCTTTATCCGGCCACCACTAAAAAAAGACTTGTAAGAAAAATATTACAATCAAAAAACGTTCAAAACTATTTTGATATACCGATACAGCACATTACTCCAAGAATGCTTAAAATTATGCGTCGCGGAGGAAGCGTAGAAAAATTAAAAAAACTTTTAAATGAAATGAGAAAAGATTTCAGTTTTGTAAGAACTTCCGTAATTGCAGGACATCCGGGAGAAACTCATGAAGATTTTGAAGAACTCAGAAAATTTTTGGAAGAGTACAAATTTGACAGGGTAAACGTATTTGCCTATTCGGACGAAGAAGACACCGCCGCTTTTAAAAGAAAAGACAAACTTCCCGATGCCGTTATAGAGGCAAGGGTAAAAGAGATGGAAAAAACCGTTCAAAAAACAACTATAGAGTCGCTTAAAAAATATCTAAATAAAACCTGCGAATGCTACATGGACGGACTAACGGATGACGGGCTTTTTTATTCGGTACGCCCGAAACTCTGGACTCCTGAAGTTGACGGAGATATTTTAGTTAATGAAAGCGAAATTGAAAATCTTAACGTTGGAAATTTATATAAAGTAAAAATAACCGAACTTGCAAAAAACCAATTAATAGGAAAAATAATTGGCTAAAAATCTTTTAGCTTTTTCAGGAGGGGTTGATTCAAGCGCTCTTTTTTTCTGGCTTCTTGAAAAAAATATTCCTTTTGATTTGGCAACAGTAAATTACCACACCCGCCAAACTAGCCATGAAGAAGTCGAATATGCTAAAACGCTCGCAAAAAAATACAATAAAAAAATATTTATCAAAGACTGCAAACTAAATAAATTCAGTGAAAAAAAAGCAAGAGACTGCAGATACGGATTTTTTGAAGAAATTATAAAAAAACACGGATATGACACTCTTATTTTAGCCCATCAGTTAAACGACAGATTTGAATGGTTTTTAATGCAGTTTGGCAAAGGTGCAGGACTTAAAGAACTGATAAGTATGGAAAAATGGGAGGAGAGAGAATTTTATAAAATATACAGGCCTTTTTATAATGTATCTCGTAAAGAAATTATAAATTTTTTACATAAACGTAACATTAATTATTTTATAGACGAAAGTAATTTTGATAAAAAATATAAAAGAAATCTCATAAGACATGAATTTTCCGACAAATTTATCGAACTGTTTGAAAACGGGGTTAAAAAAAGTTTTGAATTTTTAGAAGAAGATAAAAAACTTTTGGTGAATTACGACTGGCACAAGATAAAAGATTTATACTTTTTCAAAAAATCCATGCCTCAAAAAGACATAAAAAAGATTGACTTAATTCTAAAAAGATTGGGGATTTTACCTACAAAAGCCCAAAAAGATGAAATTTTAAGAACTAATTTTAACTGCGTAGTCCAGGGTAAAATAGCCATAGACTCAAATAAAACCAATATATTTATATCCCCATATGTTAAAATTCCTTTATCAAAGGAACAAAAAGAGTTTTTCAGAACCAACAAAATTCCGCCGAAAATCAGAGGATATGCTGCAAAGGAAAAATTATGCGATATGTTATATACGGAGATGTCCACGGATGTCTTGAAGAATGGGAAGAGCTTAGAAAACTGATTCCGAAAAATTCATGGGAAATAAGCGTAGGAGATATTTTAGATAAAGGCCCATATCCTGTAGAAGCCCTGCGTTACGCCCAAAAAAACAAAATTTTTACCATTATGGGCAACCATGAATATAAGCACATAAGAAAATACTGGGGAAGAAAAGTCCAGCTTGACGAAGACCAGCAAAAAGTTTATCCTAAATTAAAACAAAAAGATTTTGATTTTATAGAATCCATGCCTTTTTTTTTAAAATTTAATCACCTAACAATTGTACATGCGGGTATTACAAACAGAATAAGACTAAACAATCCTCCTTTAAATATTATGACCCTTCTTCTGTTTTTAAGAGAAGTGGACGAAAATGATAAATTTCTGCCTCTTGACCACAACTATCCAAACGCCAGATACTGGGCGGATACTTATAAAGGACACGAAGGTTTTGTTGTTTACGGTCATCATCCTTTTTTGGAAGTCAAAAAAAACAGATTTGCAGCGGGAATAGATACAGGATGCGTTTATGGAAATAAATTAACCGCAATAGTAATTCCAAACTCCCTAAGACCTTGGGAATACGAAATAATTCAGGTACCTGCCAAACAAAAATACGCAAAACCTCATGCACCTTTGCAAAATTCCTAAAAAAACCCTTGCTTTTTTTCTAAAAAATTTATATAATTTCAACCCACAAGGACCCGTAGCTCAGTTGGTTAGAGCAACCGGCTCATAACCGGTTGGTCGCAGGTTCGAGTCCTGCCGGGTCCACCACCAAGCCTCGGTAGCTCAGTCGGTAGAGCAAGGGACTGAAAATCCCTGTGTCGGCGGTTCGATTCCGTCCCGAGGCACCATTTTTATAATTTAACTATCACTCTCAGACCCCATTATTTAATAACAAAAGTTAAAAAAGGATAATAAGATTATCCTTTAAATTAACTTAATTATAGTTCCCTGTCCTAAAAAGTCCACAACTTCCTGTCCGTTTTTGTCTTTTGTTGTTACAACTTTCACATCTATGTTTTTTACTCCGTCAGCTTCAAGCTCCTGAGCCTGCTGCTGTAAATAGATAATTACTTCTTTCATACCGTCCGTAGGATATACGCCGTTATAAAGTTTTTCACTTTCAATTCTTACCCCGGCATATGCGATTGTTACACACTCATGAGGTTGCTGAACTTCTCCGAAACTTAAAATCATATTTTCAATATCTCTTGCCATCTCTCTTCCTTTTTTTTTGGAAACTATTATAACATAAATCTCAAAAATAAAAAATCCTTTGACACTTTATATGAGTTAAAATAAAAAAAGAGGAAAAGATTAGTCTCTTCTTTCTTTAATTCTTGCTTTTTTACCTGTTTTTCCTCTTAAGTAATAAAGTTTAGCTCTTCTTACTTTACCTTTTCTTACTACTTCAATTCCTGCAATTGAGTCGCTGTAAAGTGGGAAAATTCTCTCAACCCCAATGTTGTTGGCACCGATTTTTCTAACCGTAAACGTTTTACCGGCTCCCGTACCTTTAATCGCGATTACAACACCTTCAAAATTTTGAATTCTTTTTTTCTCGCCCTCTTTAATTTCAACCGCTACCCTTACAGTATCTCCTGGTCTGAATTCAGGAATATTTTTCGATTTTTCCTCAATTTGTTTAGCTTCAAAAGCTTCAATAAATCTGTTTCTCATTATCTCTCCTTTGTGCCATTGGCCACTTTTGGGCATTCACACTTAATTTTTGAAGTGAAATTATACTAAAATTTTAAAATATTTCAAACCAAATCAGGTCTGTGAAACTTCGTTTTCATAAGTGAAGCTTTTTGCTTCCATTCAGAAATTTTTCCATGATTACCGCTTTTTAAAATTTGCAGTATTGTTCCCATTTTAGAAAACTGGGGAGCTTCAAGCAGATTATCGTTAAAACTCTCTTCTTCCAAAGAAGCAATATTGCCAAGAACACCTTTTATATTTCTAAGAACGCTATCGGCAACAGCCAAAGCACCAAGTTCTCCTCCGGTTAATATAAAATCCCCTATACTTATAACTTCATCGGCAAAATCCTCTATAAGACGTTCGTCAAACCCCTCATATCTGCCGCATACTAAAAAAAGTGTTTTTTCCTTAGAAAACCTAATAGCGTCCTTTTGATTATATCTTTTACCTACGGGCGTTAAAAAAACCGTCTTAGCCTCAGGATACCGGATTTTATATTCGCTCAAAGCTTCTCTTAAAGCAACATTGTCAAGTATCATTCCAGCTCCGCCCCCGGCTATTTCCGTATCTACTTTTTTATGTCGGTTTTTAGCAAATTCCCTAAAATTAACAACTTCTATTTCAAATATTTTTTTTTCAATAGCTCTTTTTAAGATAGAGTCTTCAAAATAAGGTAAAATTAATGAAGGAAAAAGAGAAAAAAAAACTATTTTCATTTTAAAGATTCAAGAATATCAAGGGCGCCCTGCGCTTCAATTTTTTTGTTTTCTATATCAACGTCTTTTACATGACGCTTAAAATCGATAAGAAATCTTTTAGGATAACCTTCTTTTATAAGGGATTCATCCGTATTAATAACAAGATAATCAACATCGGCTCTTTCTATCTCTTTTACCCTGCCGAGTTTTTTCCCGTTTTCATAAATTTCGCAGTTTTCTATATCAAACCAAAAATATTCGTTTTCTTGAAGATTAATATTTTTTCTTGTCTCTTCTTCCGTAGTATAAAGCTGTCTGTTGGTAATTTTTTTAGCGTCTTCCGGAGTATCGATACCTTTTATTTTAACAAGACCTCTTTTTAAATCTATTTTTTCGATAGTCAAATCTTCCCTGTCTGAAGAAAAAGTAGCCCCCGGCGTAAACTGTTCGGGAAAATCGGTAAGAAGATGAATTCTCTGCCATCCTCTTACACCGTGACTTTTCCCAAGTTTGGCAATAGGAATTTTTTTATTCTTCATACGCCTTCACCGTTATCTTATAATTTTTATCCTCTTTTGCCCTGCATCCGCTTATTACCATTTTAATGGCCTTAACCATTGAACCGTTTTTTCCGATAATTCTACCTACGTCCGCTTTTTTGGCATATACGACTATTTCATCAAAATCTTCGTGAGGAATCAATTCGCTTTTTATCTTTTCAGGCTCAAAACTCAAAAGCTTTGCATATTCTGTTACAAAATCAACAACCATTAAACGTTAGCCGTTCTTTCTTCGTAAATCTTTTTAAGTTTAGAAACCCTCTCACTCATTTGAGCACCGTTTCCAAGCCAGTAATTAAGTCTGTCCATATCTATTTCTATAGTTTTAGGATTTGTTAAAGGATTGTAATATCCGATTACTTCAATCCAACCTGAATCTCTTCTTTTTCTGCTGTCAGTCGCAACTATTCTATAAAAAGGTTTCTTTTTTCTACCAAATCTCGCAAGTCTTATTTTTACCACGCGAATCTCCTTTAATTTATTTAGTTTTTTATCCCGCCCTAACCTACCCGTATATTTTTAGTGTGAAATTTTAATCAATTATTTAGGAAATTTCAAGCCCTGAGTCATTTTCATAAGCTCATTTATATCAGGAATTTTTTTACCGGCAAACTTTTTGGCCATTTTAGCGGCATTTTGAAACTGTTTGTTAATTCTGTTAACTTCCTGAACGCTAAGCCCAGCCCCTCTTGCAATTCTTCTTCTTCTGCTAGCGCTCTCTTTTATAAGATGAGGATTTTCTCTCTCTTTTTTAGTCATAGAATTAATCATCGCCTTAATCTTTTTAATTTCGCTTGAATTTTCCAAATCTATCTCTCCAAGCTGTTTGAGCATACCTCCCATTCCGGGAATCATAGAAAGAAGACTTTTCATACTGCCAAGCTTTTTCATCTGTTCAAGCTGTTTTAAAAAATCATCGTAATTAAACTGTCCTTTTTTAAGTTTTTTTGTTAGTTTTTTAGCCTCTTTTTCATCTATTACGGCACTTGTTTTCTCAACAAGCCCCTCAATATCCCCGGCACCCATAATACGGCTGACAATTCTCTCAGGCATAAAAACTTCAATATCCGCAATTTTCTCTCCCGTTCCTATAAACCTTAAAGGTTTACCGACCTGATGAGCGATACTTAAAGCCACTCCTCCTTTTGAGTCTCCGTCGTATTTTGTAAGAATAACTCCCGTAATGTCAAGCTTTTCATCAAATGTTTTTGCGGTGTTTATCGCATCTTTACCGGTCAAAGAATCGGCTACGTAAAAAATTTCGTCTGGGTTTATCTCTTTTTTCATTCTTACAAGCTCATCCATAAGCTCTTCGTCAATTGCCAGACGACCGGCTGTATCTATCAAAACAACATCATAAAAACCTTTTTTTGCCTCTTCTACGCCTTTTTTAGCCACCTCAACGGCGTCCTTTGCGCTCTCGTCATAAAAAATATCCAAATCGTTTGCCTCTGCAAGCTGTCTTAACTGTTCGACCGCCGCTAGTCTTTGAAGGTCGGCGGCAACCATTAATACCTTTTTCTTTTTAAACGTTTTAAGATAATTTGCAAGTTTTGCCGTGGTGGTCGTCTTACCGCTTCCCTGAAGACCTGTCATCATAACAACAGTTGGAGGTTTTGGAGAAAATACAAAACCGTAATTTCCCGGAGCCGTTAATATATTTTTAAGAGCCTTATCAAGAGCCTTTAAAAAGTTTGCTTTTCCTATTCCGGCTTTTTTTGTTTCAAGTTCAACTTCTTTTAAAAGCTCTTTTACCGTTTTAAAATGAACATCCGCTTTTAAAAGATTTTTTTTAAGCTCTTCAAGGGCTTTTTTTAAAGCTTTTTCATCATCTTTCATTCTGATTTTGTTTATAGCGCTTTTAAATCCTTCGCTTATTTTTTCAAACATAAAAACATCCTTTTATATCCGCTATTTTTTTTAAGGGATTTTATCATATTTTTTATTTTTTCTTCTTTTTTCTGGTATTGTCGTTTTGCTCCTGCATTTTAAAATCTCTAGGTTCGGGTGATTCAAACTCGTAATCGAATATTTTAAATTTATGATGATGAAGCATAACCCTTTTATAAGGTTCGCCTCCGTATTTTTCATCGCCTATAATAGGATGGTCCACGGCTTTTAAATGGGCTCTTATCTGATGGGTTTTACCTGTATGTATTACGGCTTTGATTTTAGATTTCGTTCTAAACGCCAAAATAGGTTCAATCTCCGTGACCGCTTCTTCCCCGTTATCACTGACTTTGGCAAAAGCGCCCGATTTTGTTTTAATAACCTTAATAGGCAAATCTATCGTCTCAGGCTCCGCTATTATTCCGCTAACCCATGCAAGATATTCTTTATAAACATTTTTATTTTTAAATTCCTCAATTGCTTTTTTCCTAAAATCCTCATTTTTAGTCATTATCAAAATACCGCTGGTTTCTTTATCAAGCCTGTGCAAAAGAGGCAGTTTAAATTTTTTAGAAATTTCTTCGCTGGTAACATAAGGAGGTTTATCCACAACCAAAATATTTTCATCTTCAAAAATTTTTTTAGGTTCAGGAATTTTTTCTATTTTAAAACGGGTATTTACAGGCAAAAGCCCTCTTGCTATTTTTATTTTCCTGTCATGGGTATATACAAGTCCCCTGTCTATCAGTTCTTTTGCTCTTCTGTTTGAAATGCCTTCCTGTTTTGCCAAAAGAACATATGCTTTTTCTTTTTTCAATTGTTATCCTTTTATTTTAAAATGGCACTGACCAAATAAAGTGAAACAACTGTAAATTTTATTGGAGTAAAAATATTTAAAAATTTGCTCTCTTGTTGAACGTATTTAGTCAGTACCTTTCAATATTATGTTATTATATCAAAAATTTGTTATAATTTTTTCTTATTTTAAGAAAAGTTTAAGGTTTTAAGAGTTACAATACTATTGATGAATGAAAGTTCATTTATGTTCTTTGTAAAGAATTTGTCAGTAAATGAGAATTCAATTGTCCTTTTTTAAGCAAACTTTAAGAAAAAAAGGGCTATAATTTGAGGTCATTAAAATTAAATTAAAAGGAGACAATATGAAGTTAGCAAAAATTTTAGTAGCTGGAGCGGTAGTTGCCGGTCTTAGCGTTAGTGTAGCCATGGCTGATTACAATAAAGGTTTTAAATATTACAACAAATACGTAAAGAAAAAATCTCATGTAAAATCTACTCAGCTTATTAAAATTTTAGGTGTAAAAACAGTAGATGAACTAAAAGCCCTTTTTAAAGACAACGGAAAACCTCTTGTTGAAAAATTAAAAGCGGCAGGACAGGAAAAAGCTGCAAAAGGTATCGAAAAAATTATCAAAAAAGGAAAACTTAAAGACCTTGAAGACTTCTTAGTTGGAATTATGCAAGGTAAAATTCCGGCAGGATGTTCGTAATCTTCCCTCTTTTTCTTCTTTTTTTTCACAATAAAACCAAAATAAAACAATAAGGAGTGTAAAAATGAAAAAGTTACTAATATCAACTCTGGCAGTAGGAGCTCTTTTTGCGGCACCAAGTGTTGAAGAGCTTCAAATGCAGCTTCAAAAACAGATGGAAATAATTCAAAATCTTCAAAAACAGATACAAGAACTTAAAAAATCTCAAACTGAAACTAAATCTTTAAAAGAAGAAGTTCAGCAAATTAAAGAAATGGCTGTAGAAAATCAACAAAAAATTAATCCTATTGAAGCAAACAACCATTTATTTTGGAGTTTTGATTTAAGAACCACTTATGACCACATTTACGAAAGAACAACAGACGGAATGGGAGTAACCTCCGTTCAATCAGACCCGATGAGCGGTAAATCAACATACACTTTCAATCCTGTAAAAGGCAAAAAGACAAGAAACAATATTTTTACAAACAGAGTAATTTTAACGGGAGTATATAAACCAAGCGACAACTTAAAAGCAACCGTTAGAATTCAGGCAAATAATATGTTTGGAAACAACAACGCCACAAATATGATGACAAATCCTTTCCAAAATGTTCCATGGATTGCAAACGAAACTCCTGACGATATTAACGTAAGACTTAAAGAAGCATTTTTCAATTATCATTTCGGACCTGAAAACGCATTAATGTTCAGCGCCGGAAGAAGACCCGCAACAAACGGATTTCCTGCCAATTTAAGAGAGGGAGACGCGCCTTCAAGTCCATTAGCGCATTTAATCAATATGGAATTTGACGGTTTCAGTTTTGAAATAGGAAACGAGGCACTGCCTGATGCTCTTCAGGATTATGGAACATGGATTAAATTCTGTGCTGGAAGAGGATATTCAAGCGCGACCGGAAAATGGCCAAGCGACTTTTCAGCTCCGTATTCCAAAAACGACGCTTTAAAAAATATGGATTTCGCAGGATTTATTTTAGTTCCATATGACGACGGACAATATTCTTTATGGACGGAAACAGTGTGGGCATGGCATGTACAGGGGTATCAATTTGATATTACAGGAGTAAATTCCACAGGTACAGAAATGAACGCTACGGCATCAATGCAGGATTTTGGTGATTATTTTGGAACAAATATCGTATTTAAAGCAGACGGTATAGGTGACGGCATTAACGACTTCCTTGACGATACAAAAGCTTTTGTGTCTTTTGCATACAGCAAAACAAAAGACAACGGAACAGATATTATTAAAAACTATCCTACTCCTGCGGGATTAGTTAATATACCTTCAGAATCACATTCAGGACACAGCTGGTGGATAGGGGCTGATATGCCGGGCTTTGTTGATAACGACAGATTTGGAATTAATTTCGTTAAAGGAAGTAAATACTGGAGAAGCTTCACATACGGTGAAGATACTCTTGTAGGAAGCATAGCGGCTGTTAGAGGTAAAGCATATGATTTATATTATCATCACCAAATTGCGCCTCACTTCACAGCAGGATTAAGATACACTTATATAAAATACGATTATCCGGGAAGCGACGGATTTTTCGGAGTTATGATGAATCCTGATATGGCCAAAATGTTCTCATACGTAGACAAAGCAACTGATATAAGAGCTTATATCAGATACAACTTTTAATAAGTTTTTCTTATAACCTCCTCTTTTTGGAGGCTTATTAATATATCTTTAATATAATACATTTTGTAAAACCTAAAAAGGAGAGTAGATGTCTGAAATTATAGACTTAAAAAGAAGAAGTTTTCTAAAAGGTTCTGCAGCGGCGGCTGCGGGAGCGGGACTTGCATCTACTTCCGCATTTGCTCTAAGCGCTTATGAAGATGCGGAAAGTGCAAAGGAAAAAAAAGAAAAAGAAATTAAAAACGCTACATACACACCTACATTCTGCGGAATGTGCGTTAATATGTGCGGATTCATCGCAAGAAACGTTGATGGAAAAATTACAAAACTGGACCCAAATCCTCTATTCACCAAATCAAGAAATTTTGCATGTGCGAGAGGAAACGCAGGTATCGCAGCGGCTTATGACCCAGACAGACTAAAAGGGCCTATGATTAGAGTGGGAAAAAGAGGAGAAGGTAAATTCAAACAGGTAAGCTGGGAAGAAGCTTATGAATTCATAAGAAAAAAACTCAGTAAAATACTGGATGAAGAAAAAGACAACAGAAGTACAATCGCTTTTGGTGCCGGGGCCGGTGCGGAAGAGCCGATGTTTGCCACTTTTAAAGACGGTATAGGAAGCAACAATTTCGTTGACCACTTTACTACATGTTTTGCACCTGCTTTTATAGCAAACAAACTGACATACGGAAGCTGGGGAAGCGCCGATTTTGAAAAAACAAAATACGTTTTAATGCTAGGAGCCAACAGAACCGAAGCAATCGTTACTCCAGACACCCTTGATTTATTTAGAAAAACTCATAACCGTGGGACAAAAATAGTATATATAGATGTCAGATATACAAATACCGCGGCTCAGGCTGATGAATTTATTCCAATCAAACCGGGAACGGACGCGGCGTTAATGCTCGCTATGATTCATGAAACCATTAATAAAGGCTATCATAAAACGCCTTACAAAGCGGAATATCTTTCAAAATACGCAGACGGTTTAGCCGAACTTGAAGATTATTTTACAAATGGAGAAGGAGCAAAATATACACCTGAATGGGCGGAAAAAATTACAGAAATCCCGGCAGATACTATCAGAAGGCTTACAAAAGAATTTTCAGACGCAGCCGAAAAATATAAAGGTGCGGCAAACTGCTACAGAAGCAGAAAATCCACATGGTATTTCCAAGACTTCGAATTCAGACGCGCTCAGGCAATATTTAATGCCCTTCATGGATGCGTAAACAGACCAGGCGGTGTTTTATTAAATAGAGGTTTAAAAGCGGAAAAATACGAATATGAAGATTTTCCGATTTATGACAACGCAAAACCGAGAATCGATTTGGCACTGCTTCCAAAAGGTGAATATCCTCTAATCAACCCTGGAAAAGGAAGCTGGCAAATATTCAGAAACACTGTTTTAGACATCAATACTAAATGGAAAAAAGGCGAAAAACTGCCAGAAAACGCATATCCTGTAAGAGGAATGTTTATTTACAGAGAAAATCCTATTCAATCGGTACCTGGTAGAGAATTAACTGAAAAAATGTTCGACACTATGGATTTGGTAGTAGTTATCGACATATTACCAAACGATACGGCTATGTATGCAGACGTTATTTTACCTGATACCGTATATCTTGAAAGAACATCACCTTTAAAATCATTCGGAACTCTAAGAGAACCTATGATTGGAGCTAGATGGGCGACTTCAAAACCTTTATATGATACAAAACCTTTATATTACATTATGAAAGAATTAAGCGAAAAAGTAGAAAAAGACTTAGCGGCAATAACATTCAAACATACATGGGATGCGGACGAACTTGAAGTCGAACTTCCAAAAGATTTCAATCTGGCAAAATACTTAACTGATGATTTTGAAATAGACGAAGACAAATTAAGAGCTGATATAAAAGACGAAAAACTTATAAAAGCCATTCTTGAATGGGCCGGAGAAGATAATCTCGATATTTCCACATTTAAATTAAGTCTTGCTTATGAAAAAACTCCGGAAGAGTTTAATGAAGAAGTTATGAAAGAAATTTATGGAGAAAAAGCGGCTCATATCTTAAAAGAATACGGCGTTTACTGGCCTGGAATAGAAAAAGCAATAGAAGAAGGAATAATAGACGAACATCTAAAAGTATTCAGAAAAGACGTTCCTGGCAAAAACGACTTAATATATGAACTTTATAAAAAATACTGTACACTTCCTGAAGATTACTGTATAGTACCTAAAAAAGGTAAATTTATTAAATTCGCTCTTAAAAACATCGCCGGACAAAAATTTAAAAACCCTATTACGGGAGAAACTGATGTAGTAACAGATATGCCAAAATGGCGTGATAGTATGTTTGAAGAACCGAAAAAAGGTCAAGTTAGACTGGTTATCGGAAGACACGGATACTTTACCCAAAGTTCACATCCAAACAATTATTTATTACTTGATTTAATGAATTATAACTATATATGGATTAATGATGAATTAGCTAAAGAACTTGGAGTCAAATTCAAAGACGAAGTAGAACTAATCAACAGACAAGGCCAAAAAGTAAGAGGAAAAGTATATCCGACAAAAAGAATTAGAAAAGATACTATTTTCGTAGCAACCGGACTTGGAAGTCAGTCAAAACTGTTTACCCTTGGATACGACAACGGAGTTTCCCAAGCTCAAATTGCTGAAGACCATGTTGATCCGTTTATAGGAGCAAGCAGTATGAACGAAACTTTTGTAAAAATAAGAAAGGTGTAAGCCATGGCAAACTACGCAATAGCACTTGAATATCAAAACTGTATAGACTGTAGAGCATGCGAAGTGGCATGTAAAGACGAAAACGGCGTAATGCTTGGAGCCGATAAACAAAGAATCTGGGTAGGAATTGTAGAAGGCGGTCAAACGTTAACGGACGTTTTTCTAAATTTTTACCCAAGCCAATGTAATCACTGCGAAGACGCTCCTTGTGTAACCGTATGTCCTACTGGAGCGTCTCATTTTGTGGAAGGCGGTATCGTAAAAGTGGATTATGATATGTGTATTATCTGTAAAGGTTGTATGGAAGCATGTCCGTATGAAGCAAGATTTGTTGATGAAACAAGACATGCGGTAGACAAATGTACGTTTTGTGACGGAAGAATCCAAGAATACGGAACAACGGCATGTAGCGCAACCTGTCCTACAAAAGTTAGAACGTTTGGTGATTTAGAAGATGAAAATTCCGATATAGTTCAACTTTTAAAATCAAGAGAGTTTTTCGTTTTAAAAGAAAACGAAGGAACTTTACCAAAACTGTTTTACCTAGCACCAGAAGATGAAGA
>Ga0256836_1001050_pt1 | contig 12943 bp, 11 predicted proteins | sample 4561380metaG_FD_185974 | JGI IMG/M metagenome (GOLD analysis project Ga0256836, IMG submission 185974) | Hydrothermal vent microbial communities from Guaymas Basin, Mexico - 4561-380 | ecosystem: Environmental > Aquatic > Marine > Hydrothermal vents | place: Mexico: Guaymas Basin | collected...
AAATGATGAAAATTTTAGATCTCAAATGTTAAATGCAATAAAATACGTTGATTTTGTGTATATATTCAATGATGAGACTCCTGTAAGACCTGTTGAAATCTTAAAGCCAAATATAGTTTTAAAAGGTGGAGACTACTATATAAGAGAGATTGAGGTCTGAAGAGTATCTGAAGAGGTCTGAAGAGATAATATTGAGAAAATAAAAGAATATAATAAAATAGTTGAGACTGAATTAGTAAAAAAAGCAAATTGATTTATAGATGTGAGTTGAATTTACAAATTTTTTATTGAGAATAATTTGACTTATATTGTAAAAAATATTAAATGATATATGCCTGAATGAGAAGTTTGTGTTAAATATTGAGGGAAAGTGGTATTAGTACCTGTTGTTGAATGATACAGCACTACAAATATTGTTGAGAAAATTAGACCAAAACAATTTTTTGATTTAGTTATGTTCTGGAAAAAATATAAAAGTAGTTTTAATGATCTAAAAGATTTTATTGAATGGTTTTACAAAAAGCTTAATATTCATTATCTACACAAAATTAGATTCAAGTGAAAAATAAAACAATATAGTATTTTTCTAGCAGATCTTTGAAAAAATATTGGAAATGAAGTAAATAAATTAAGACCTGTTTTAATCATTAGTTGAACTTCTTACTCTTCTGTATGAACAGACATTATAATTGCACCAATTACAGGCTTATATAATAAAAATTGAAAAATGAAAAAAATATATCATTTTGATATAGTTTTAGAAAATGATTACAAAAAATATTGATTAGAAAAACCATCTATAATTAGACTCTCTTGATTGAGACAAATAAGTAAAAAGAGACTAAAAGAATATTTATGAAAATTAGATAAAAATTTCAAGAATATAATCGACGAAAAACTTAAGATAATACTAAACATTAAATAAAAAACCTGGGCAGATAGCCCAGGGTCCCCGTTCCGGGTCATAATCTTCCTCCTAAACGGAGGATTAATATTATAATTAACTATTTTATTTCAAAAATCAACAAAAAATGTCAAAAATAGTTGTAATATGAGATATTATGATAGATAAATATACTTTTTGAAAAGTTAAAAGACTTAACCCTGAAGCTCCTGTCCCATTAATTAATGTAGAAAAAGAAGAAGAAAGACTTTGATGAGCAGCAAATGTAGCAGCAAATGTTGCTAGTCTAAACTGAAATGTAGATCTAATTTGATTAGTATGAAACGATGATTGATTTGAAAAATTAAAAAAACTTTGTAAAGAAAATAAAATCAGTTTGTATGGAATACCATTACTACCCTTCACTATAGTCAAACAAAGATTTATAGAAAGTACCTATCATCAACAGCTTTTAAGAATAGATTATGAAGATATAGAAAAAACCTGAAGAAATTCTGAAGAAATCTGAAGAAAAATAATAAAGAATTTGAAACAAATTAATCCTGAAATAATTATTGTATCAGATTATAATAAAGGAACTTTAACAGAGACAAGTATAAAACTACTTTTAGAAAAGTTTTGAGATAGAAAAATTTTGGTTGATACAAAACCTAAAAATACTACATATTTTAAAGGAGTTTATATTTTAAAACCAAACTTTAAAGAATTTTGTCAAATAATAGGCCAAGAAATTGAAAACGAAAATTATCAAATAGAAAAATATTGAAAAGATCTAGTCAAACAATTAAATATAGAATATCTTGTTGTAACAAGATGAGAAAAGTGAGCTAGTCTGATATGAAGAGATTGAACTACTATTCATACACCAACTCAAGCAAAACAAGTATTTGATGTAACTGGTGCAGGTGATACTTTTATAGCAACTCTTTGATGGGCTATAGCAGAAGGATATGATATTGTTGAAGCAGTTAAACTAGCAAACAAAGCTAGTTGAATAGTAGTTGGAAAAGTTGGTACTGCAATAATAAAAAAAGAAGAATTATTTGAAAATAAAAATCACAGCCAATCTAGAAAATAAATCACAGACAATAATTTTTATATTTATAAATATAATTTAAAAATGAACTTTAAAGTATATTTTCAAGAATCCTCTGAAACTAAACTAAAATTTATACAAGAAAATGAAGAAAAACTGAAAAAGATAACTGAAATTATCATAAATACTTTAAAAAATTGAAATAAAATTTTAATAGCTTGAAATGGATGATCCGCTGCTGATGCTCAACATTGGGCTGCAGAACTAATTGGGAGATATAAAATGAATAGACAAGCCTTACCAGCTATAGCTTTAACAACTGATACAAGTATTTTAACTGCTATTTGAAATGATTTTTGATTTGACGAAATCTTTGCAAAACAAATAGAAGGATTAGGTAAAAAATGAGATATTTTCATATGAATATCTACAAGTGGAAATTCTATAAATTTAATAAAAGCAATCGAAGTCGCAAAAAAGAAAGGATTAATTACTATAGGATTACTTTGAAAATGATGAGGTAAAATGAAAGATTTAGTTGATTACGCATTAGTTGTACCTTCAGATAATACCCCAAGAATCCAAGAATGTCATATGACAATTTACCACAGTATCTGCGAAGAAGTTGAAAAAAATTTATTTTGAAATTAATTAACTATTTGTTGCTATGATAACTTTCCTAAATAAAATTAACGTTATAAAAATAAAAATTTTGAGAAACATAGATAAATACTTGTTTGGATTTTTAAATTATTTATTTTTCTGGCTAAAATTTCTACCTTTTAACAAATCAAAATATCTAAAACAACCTAAAAAAATTTTAATAATTAGACTTTGGGCTCTTGGAAGTAGTATTTTAACTTTTCCAATGATAAAACAATTAAAAGATTACCGGTGACCCAATATTCAATTAGATTTGCTAGCAACAAATAGAAATCAAGCAGTTTTCAAAAACCAATGATATTTCAACAAAATTTACAATTTATTTAGCTGGAAAGATTTATTAAAACTATTTTTCAGTTTCAAAAAATACGATGTTATAATAGATACAGAAGAATATTTTAGACTAACCTCTTTAATTTCTATTTGGCTTTGAAAAATTAGTATATGACGATGAGAAATTTTATCAAGAAAATTATGTTATAACTGCCCTATCAAATACGAATGAAAACACCAAGTAATAGAATATTTAAAACTTTTGCAACCTTTATGAATAAAATATAAAATTCCTGAAAAGTTAGAACCTTTAATTTACACTGAAAAAGACAAACTCAAAATAGACAAATTCTTAAAACAATTTGAATGAAAAATAAAAATTTGTATGCATACAGCTTGAGCAGAAACTGCTCCAGACAGATTCCGAGCTATCCAAAACTGGAAAAAATTAATAGAAAAAATTATTGATAAATATGGTGAAAGGGTTGTAATATTTTTATCAGGGACTAAATTTGAAGAAAAACAAGTTAACAAACTTTTGAATATGTTAGAGAAAAAATATAAAAATCAAGTTTATTCATTAGTTAATAAATTTAATCTATTTGAATTTGCTTATTTTCTTGGAAAAATTGACTTAATGATTAGTAATGATACTTGACCTATGCATCTTGCAGCTGCTATGTGAACAAAAACTATCTGACTTTTCGGACCGAATTTACCTGAAAGATTTGGTGCTTGGCCATTAGATAAAAATATAAATATTTATAAATGAAATTGAAAAGTTTATGTTAAAGTAATGAAAGGAGTGTTTGAAGAAGATAAAGAAAGAAATATAAATAAAATAAAAGTTGAAGAAATTATGAAAGAGATTGAAGAATCTATCTAAAATTTTATGTAAAATAAGGTATGGAATTAAAAATAGTATAATTCATACTTTATTCAAATAATATTAACTAAAAGTCAATTCTTATAGACATTTAATCTTCAATCAATTAAAAATTATTAATTAGTAATCAAATAGTCTTTACTGCAAAATTTTTTAATTTTAGATTTTTTAAATCACTCTGGAATATAATCGGTACTTACTACTTTTACAAACATCTCATCATTCTCATATAATAACTCTTCCTCTCAAGGTAATATTAATTCTTCATGTTGTTTTTCTCATGGTCTTTTTCAGATAATTTCAAAAAATTTTTCAAAATTATTTTTTATTCATTTTTCTTTCAAAAATTTAATAGCTAAATCTTTTATTTTTATAGCAGACATTTTTAATATAAAAATTTCTCAATTTTTTCCATATTCACTGGCTTTAATAACTAATTTAGCAGCTTCTTCTATCTTCATAAAAAATCTTGTCATCTCTGGATCAGTAATAGTTATTTTTCATTTTTCTTTAAACTGCCTTTCCCATATGTCTAAAACAGACCCTCTTGAACCTAAAACATTTCAAAATCTTACAGCTGAAAATTTTGTTTTTGAAGTTCATTTATAATAAAACATTGAATGTATAAGTCTTTCTCAAATTAATTTTGTAGCTCACATTACATTAGTAGGATTTACTGCTTTATCTGTTGATATATATGTAAATCTCTCAATGTTTAATTCCAAAGCTAATTCTATTAAATTTTGAGTTCAGATTATATTGGTATATACTGCATCAATAGGATTATATTCACAAATTGGTACATGTTTCATAGCAGCTGCATGATAAACTACATCAACTCATTCCATAGCTCTTCTTAATCTATTTTTATCTCTTATATCTCAAAAAATAAATCTTAATCTTTCATCATTATATTTTTCCTTAGCATAAGCTAATTCTGTTTCTCTGTTGTCAATAATTCTTATTTGTTTTATATTTTTATTGGTCAATAATATATTTACTAAAGCACTTCAAATAGTTCAAATTCATCATGTAATTAAAATTATTTTGTTATCTAAAAAGTTCATAATTAATTATTTATCTTGTAAAGAATTTATTACTTCTTTTACAATATACTTTATCTCTTCTTCTTTTAGTGAATTATAAAAAGGTAAAGCTAAAGTTCTTTTATATGCCTTATTAGTTATTGGTAAATCTAAATTTTTAGTATTATAATTTTCAATATAGAATTTTTGTAAATGAATAGGATAAAAATAATTTTTAGTTTGAATTCATTTATCTTTTAAATATTTAATAATATTTTGTATATTAATATCTTTCTTTATCTCTATTACATAAGCAAATCTAGAATACTTAGTACAATAATTTTTTACTGTGGGTGTTTTAATCATATCTTTATATTTATTGAATTCTTTATCATATAAGGCAGCTACTTTATTTCTTTTTTTAATTATCTCATCTAACCTTTTCAATTGTTCAATTCAAATAGCAGCATTTATATCCGACATTCTATAATTGTATCATAATTTATCATGGATTAACCATTGCGTATCATCTAATCTTCACTGATTTTTTAAAGATTCATATAATTTATAATATTTTTCATTATTTGTAGTAATAACTCATCATTCTCATGTAGTTATTTGTTTATTGGGATAAAATGCAAAAATAGATGCTTCTCAAAATTGTCAAACTGGCTTGTTTTTATATTCACTTCAAATAGCTTCAGCAGCATCTTCGATTAGATAAAGATTATACTTTTTGCATAATTTTAATATTCAATCTACATCAAAAGGATGTCAGAAAATATGTACTCATACAATTGCTTTAATATGTTTTCAAGATTTTTTATCTATTAGTTTTTTTCAATCAAAATCACAATTATTTTTTATATAATTTTCTATCCATTCTACACTAATGTTATAAGTATCTTCTTCTATATCAGTAAATATAGGAGTAGCTCATTCATAAATAAAACAATTTACAGAAGCTATAAATGTAAAACTAGGGACAAAAACAGCATTATTTTTTCAAATTCATAAAGATTTTACAATTAAATGTAGTCAAGAAGTTCAGCTATTTACAGCAGAAGCAAACTTAGTATTTGCAATCTTGGCAGCTAATTTTTCAAATTCTTTTAATTTTGGTCATAGAGCAAGCCATCAAGATTTTAATACATCGATAACTGCTTTAATTTCTTTTTCAGTAATATCTGGTTTTGATAAAGGTATCATAATTATTATTTAAATTAATAAATTATAATTTTCTCTATATTTCGGAAAAAAATTATTATCATTATTTAGATTCAATATAGAATTTAATTTGTAATATAACTTATTATTAAATAGAATTTTTCAAACATGAAATTCTTTATCTTCGCCTCAAAAACTTTTTTTAAATTTATACAAACTATCATTTTTATCTCAACTTGTTCATCATCATAACATAAAATATTTATATCATTTATTTTTTGCATATTTAATAGCTTCCCATAATATTAAAGAAGATGTTCAATATCATAATGTATAATTAGTAGCAGATAAATGATAATGAAATATTTCTCAATTTCAAAAAAATAAAGACTGAGAAAGTATATTGTTTTCTTTTCTAGTTTCAATTGAAATGAAACTATTTAATTTTAGATGAGATTTAATGAAATTAAAAGAAAAAAAATATTTTTTAGAGGAGTTATTTTTTTTCATAGTATCATAATATATTTTTAAAAATTCGGAAATTTCATCCTCTGCTAAGTTATTTTTTATTAAAATTTCATCTACCATTTTTTTTTCTCTTCTTATTTGATTTCTTCTTTTTCAAGTTAATGATTTCATCCATATTTCTTCAATATCTTTTTTTAAATTTAGTACAACAACATTATTAATTTTACTGATATTAGTTATATTTTCAAAGTCTTTATAATTTTCATATACAGGATGGAATCTAATAAATTCCGTAACATAATTTTGTTTTAGACAATATCTCTGATAATCATTAAAAAATTTTTTTAATGAACTGTCATATTCACTTGTTTTTTTTATCAACAAAGGTCCTCAGTATCAGTATGGAGTAGTACAATCGTAATAATTATTATACATTTCTAATCACTTTATATTAGAAATTTTCCTAACTAGATGAGGCCAAAAAACTATGATGTTTTCATCTTCAAAAAAGATCAATTCTTTTTTACAATCATAATTTTCTTCATATATATTAAAATACTCCCATAAAAAATATGTATCATAATATTTTTCAAATTTGTCTTTTAAAATTCAATTCCAATTATATTTATCTGTAAAAAATTTTAACATTATTTTATTTTTAATATTTCTAAAATTTTCTTTATAGCTTGTTTCGTAAATCAACCGTTATAATATGGATTTACTATATTTTTCTCTTCTCAATTTTTTATTTTTTTTTCAACTATTTCAATTCATTTTAAAATGTCATTATAATCATATCAAACATCAATAATATTATTTGCTCTCAATCTTCATTCTTGTCTTGTTCAAATGTTAACAGCAAACTTTTTAAAAGATGGTAATTCAACTATAGCAGAACTACTGTTTCATATCATAAAATAGCAATTTTTCATCAGAGTTAAAAATTCTTCTCTTTCTATAGAAAGTATAAATTTTATATTTTTTATATTACTCAATTCATTATTTATTAAAATTCATCAGGCATCAGAATTTGATCATATTACTAAAATTTTATATTTTTTAGCTAAATTTTTTAAACTACCGATATATCATTTTAGAATATCCTTTAATTGATTAAATTCATATGTATTAGGATGAAATATTGCTATTATATATTTTTTTCATTTTAGATTATATTTATTTAAAATTTTATTTTCATTTTTAAAAAAATTATTTTCATAAATATCATCTAATCCAGGTTCTCAAAAATTAAATACATTTTTATATCACATTTTAATTAATCTATTATAAGATTCAGGATTTCATACAAAATGATAATCACTTAATGCGGTTATAGCAAATCTTATTTTATTATCAATTGAAGATCAAATATCTCAACCTCATTGATGTACAATCGGAATATTTTGATGACTTGCTGCAATAGCTCATGCTAAAGCTTCATACCTATCTCATTCTATTATTACTAAATCAGGTTTTAATTCATCTATTTTTTGAGCAATTCATATAATTCAAAATCATACCGATTGAGTCATTGCTAACAAATCTCATCAATCAATATTTGAATAAATTCTATAAACATTTAGTCAATCATTTATTATATTTTGTAAAGTGTATCAGAAATTATAAGATAAATGCATTCAAGTGGCTATAATATCTAATTGTATTTCTGGAATTTTATTTAAATTTAATAAAAAATTTCTCATTAACCCATAATCTGCTCTTGTTCAAGATATATATATTATTCTTTTTTTATTCATAATTATAAAATTTTTTTAAAACTTTAAAAATATAATCCATTTCTTCTATTCAATACCTATGATCTATAGGAATAGTGAGTAATTTTTTAGATAATTCTATTTCTTTTTTAAAATTTAATTCTTTAATTTTTTTAGGTAATTCCCAATGAACTGGAGTAAAAATATTATTTTTTATAAAAAAATTTTTTAAATTATTTCTTTCCTTTTCACTATTTAATTTTAATATCAGATATGAATAGTTATTATCACCTTTTTGAAATAATAATTCTTTTTTAAAAGTTAAAATTTTATTATAAAGGTATTTAAAGTTTCTTTTTCTTTTTAGTATAATCCCTTCAATATCAATATAGTTCAATAATTTAAAATCTATTTCTGAAATGTTTTGTCATGATATATTATTTTTTCTTTTTTCTTCTTCAACATTATATATCTCTAGAAATTTTTTATCACTTATTTTGTTCTCTAAATATTTTTTCTTAAGCAAACCAGCTTTTATTAAATTCTCATTATTAGAAGATAAATTACTTTTAAATTCAATAAAGTCAGAAATTACAAGTCATCATCAATATAAAGGTAATAGCTTTCTTAAACTAGCTACAATATATAAATCTTTATGAGAATTTTTAATTAATTTACTATTAAAAATATCATGAGATATATCAACTATAATTTTATTATCTTTTAACAAAAAATTTAATTCTTCTTCTGTTAAAAATTGTTCTCAAAAATAATTTATAACAAAAATAATATTTCATTTTGAATTTAACAAATACTTTTTATCAAAAATAGAATAAAAATCATAATTATATCATAATTTATCAAAAGGCTCTAATATAGATTCACATAAATATGCAGGCAATAAATACTTTTCCTTATTTCATAAATTTTTTATTAAATCAAAAATAGCATTTCTTCAATCTAAATAAAAATTATATTTTTTTCAGGTAATAATTAAAAACTTTTTTAAAAAAGCCACATAAGAGTTATTTTTATTAAATTTGTAACTACCATATTCAAAAAATCATCAAATTTCCTTTTTCATGGATTAATTAAAATATTCTTCTAAAATAATATCATTTTTTTTTATATCTCTATTAACTTCTTTTCATAAGTATTTGTCAATGTCATAAGCAAATATCCCTTTATTAGCTCTTTTAAATTCTAATTTATCTAGTGTTAAAATTTCTCATTTTTTAATATCAACTCTTGCTACCAACCTTCTTTCTATCAATTTTTTAGTAGTCTTTACACAGTTTAAAACTTTCTTTTCTTTTTTTCATAAAGCTATTTCTGCTTTTCTTACTTTATTAGCAAATTCTTTGAATTCATGAGGTTCTAATGAAGCTTTATGATCAGGTCAAGGTAAATTTCTGCTTAATGTAAAGTGCTTTTCTATGTATTTAACTCCTAATCAAACAGCAACAATATCAGAAACAACATCTAAACAATGATTAGAAAGTCAAACAATAGTTCCATATTTTTTTAAAATTTCTATTCAAAGTAAGTTTACATCTTTCAATTCAGTTGGATAATTTGAAGTACATTGTAGTAAAACTATTTTATTATTTCCAGATTTTTCGACTACTTTCATCACTTTGTCAATTTCTTCCTCAGAACTTACTCAAGTTGATAAAATCATAGGTATGTTTTTTTTAAGAGTATATTCTAATAAAGGCAAATTAGTTAAATCTCAACTTCCTACTTTTATTAACTCAATTCATAGATCATCTATTAAAAAATCTACACTTTCAAAATCTTCCATAGTAGAAAAGAAAATTAATCACATACTCTCAGCATATTCTTTTAATTCAAAATGTCGTTCATAAGGTAATTCTAATTTTTTTAACATTTCAAATTGAGATTCAAGTGTTCAAGTATTTTTAATTTGATATTCTGCTTTTTCTACATCTTTTAAAATAATATTCTCTGTTTTCCATGTTTGAAATTTTACTGCATCAGCTCATGCTTCCTTAGCAGCTTTTATTAGCCTTTTAGCTAACTCTAAATTTTGATTATGGTTCACTCATATTTCAGCAACTATAAAAATAGGATAATCTTCTCAGATTCATTTTCAATTTGATAAATGTATATTTTTTACAAATTTCATAGTTTTTTATTAGCAATTAAAAATTCACAAAAGTCAAAATCTAATGGTTCATCAATATCAATTCATTCAATCCTATCTAATATTATAGGTTTAGTTTTTTCACTATAAAATCATTTGTTCTTAATAAAATCTTTTTTTGAAGCTATATATATAGCTCAGTTTTCTATATAAGTTTTAGGTAGATCTTGACTTCTTGTATTATAATATTGTAATCCTAATAATGGTTTAAGATATCAATTTTTATCAATTTGATGTTGCCAAAAAGGATATTCTTTAACTTTACTGATGGAAATAACAGGATTATAATCATTATCTATAAATAGTTCAATAGCTTTATCAATTGATTTTACCTTTCTAAAAGGAGAAGTAGCTTGTAGCAAGATGATATTTTCAATACTTTGGTATTTGTCTAAAACATCTAATATCACATCAACAGTAGAAGTATCATCTTGGGATAATTCTGTATCTCTTCTTAAAATAATAATTTTTCAATTGTTAACATAATTTTTATAATCATTTTGACATATATTTATAACATCTTCATCATCAGTAGTTATTATAATTTCATTTATATATTTAGATTTTAAAGCTTCATCTAAAGTGTAAGTAAAAAGTGGTTTTCAATTTAAAAGTTTTATATTTTTTTTAGGTATTCTTTTTGAACCAGCTCTAAGAGGAATTATTGCTGTTATTGCTATCATAATTATTTTAAATATTTATTAATTAAATCTGCTAATTGTTTTATTGTCTCATTATTCATAATCGGCACTAATTCATTAGTAAATCAAATAAATTTAACTGTATTTTTAATATAAAAAGAAAGTTTCTCATGAATTTCTTTAAAATTTATATTTAAATACTCCTTATTTTTTAAAAAACAAAAAAGCTTCTCATCTATTTCATCTTCTTTAAATTTAATAGCTAATTTTCATAATTCATTATTTCAAAAAGTAATAACCGGTTTGTTTAACAATAATGCTTCATATCATGTGGTTGAATTTAAAGTAATAACTAATTCAGATTTCTTTATTAATTCAATTGGAGAAAAAGATGTATCAGCTAAAATTACATTAGGATATTTTAATAAACTTATTAAATCTCTTATATTTAATCAAGGATTAAATGTATGAGGATGCAATTTAATAACTAAAATAAAATCTTTAGGCAAATTTAAGGCAATTCTTCTCGCTAATTCAATCTGATTTTTTGTTTTTTCTAAAAGTAAGTAATATGCATCTTCGTCATCATGTAAAGGAAAAAAGATAATTTTTTCAGAAAAATCCAAATCTTTAGTATAAAATAACTTATATATATTTTTTTTTAATATTTTTAATATCTCAGAAAAAAGTAAATTTTTTAGCAATCACGAAATCCCCATAACGGTTATTTTCTCATATTTATTTCTAGTATAATAATATTTTATATATCTTAACAAGTTAATAATTCTTCTAGGTAATAATTTAATAGAAAATATTGATTGTAAAAAAATAATTTTATCAAATAGTCATGCATACAAAGGTTTATTACTTTTACTAATCCTAGAATAAAATTTACAAATATACTTAGTATCACACCTTTTACTAACATCAGCACATAAATTTTTATCTCAAATAGTTAATGTATAAGGTTCTAGTTTTCCATAATTTATAAAAATAATATTTATATTTAATTTTAATGCCAATCAGTATATTAAATAATTCAAATAATGAGTTTCTATAAATAAAATTACATTATTTATTTTATTTTCTCTTATTATTTTTAATAGGTATTGTTCTGTTTTAGAAAAATAACTTAATATTTTAGAATAATTTTTATTAATATATTTGTAACTAAAACCAGATTTAATAAAATAATTTTTTAATATTAAATTAAAAGGTATGCATCATATTTCCTCTTTTTTCTCATCAAATTTATCTAATTCATTTTCATCATTTAAATAATATATCTTTATATATTCTCTATCTGCCAAATCCTTCACCAATTTTAGATAATATTCTTTTTCTCTCACTGCTATTATCAACTTATCAATATTATTATTCATATATAAATAATGTAAAACTTCCAAAATATATTCATACGGATATAAAAATAATAAATTAGTAAAATTAATTAAAATATTTTTTTTCATATTAATTTCTTATATTCTAAAAACACTTTATCTACCATTTTATCCCAAGTATAATTCTGTTTAACCATATAATATCCATTTTCTCAAAGTTTTTGTAAATAGTTTTTGTCTAAGGTCAAAATTTCCTCTACAATATCTTTAATTTCTTTTTCATTTCTTGGTTTTATTAAAAATCAATTATTTCTATTTACAAAAAATCTATTATCACCCACATCTGTAGTAATTACAGGAAGTTTAGCAGCAAAAGCTTCTAAAACTGTTAAAGGCTGTCATTCTGCCAAACTTGGCAAAATAAAAACATGATTTCTTTTATATTCTTTTATCAAATCTCCTCAAAATAATTTTCATTTAAAATTTACAAATTCTTCCAAATTTAGTTTTTTAACTAAATTTTTTATTTTATCTTTATCCTCTCAATCTCAAACTAAATTTAATTTAAATCACTTTTCTTTTAACAGTTTTTTATCTACTAAACTTATTCATTCTATTAAATATTCTAATCATTTTTCCCAAGAAAACCTTCCAACCC
>Ga0256836_1001051_pt1 | contig 12942 bp, 13 predicted proteins | sample 4561380metaG_FD_185974 | JGI IMG/M metagenome (GOLD analysis project Ga0256836, IMG submission 185974) | Hydrothermal vent microbial communities from Guaymas Basin, Mexico - 4561-380 | ecosystem: Environmental > Aquatic > Marine > Hydrothermal vents | place: Mexico: Guaymas Basin | collected...
CTGTCCGAAGTGAGCAAATTTTGTATTTGCATTGAAGTTTATCTCACCGCTGTTTGGTTTTAGCAGTGTGGCAAGGAGATTGAGGAGAGTTGATTTTCCTTTTCCGTTTTTTCCTATGATGCCGAGTGTCTCACCTTTTGCAAGAGTAAAAGAGATGTTTTCAAAGAGTATCTTTTGGGGAGTGTAGCCAAAGCTGGCATCTTTTACATCAAGCAGGACTTTTGCAGGAGTATCGGCGTAGTTGAAGTTAAAGCTCAGTGTAGTATCATGCGCGATATCTTCAAGAAGTTCCATCTTCTCTAGTTGTTTTACTTTTGACTGTGCAAGGGCTGCAGTAGAGGCTCGTGCTTTGTTCTTTGCGATGAACTCTTCGAGCTCTTTTACTTTTTTATCCTGTGCGAGTTTCTGTTTTTGGTGTAGTTCGTCATCACTTGCAAGCTGGGTGTAGAATTTCTCAGTGTTGCCTTGTATGAGTTTGATATTTTTGCGGATAAGTCCGGCTGTGTGTGTGCAGACGCCATCCATAAAATCTCTGTCGTGGGTGATGAGGATGATCTCTCCATCAAAACTTCGTAGAAAGTTTTTGAGCCATCTTAGCGAGACGATGTCGAGGTAGTTGGTAGGTTCATCCAAAAGTAGAAGATTTGGCTCTGTTACAAGCAGTTTTGCAAGGTTTATGCGTATCTGGTAACCACCTGAAAAGGAGAGCGGGTCTTTGTCGAGGTCTGCAGCCGTGAAACCGAGTCCAAAGAGAATCTTCTCTACTCTGTAGGTATCATACTTCATCTCTTCGCCAAGGGCTAAAGCCGCCTCTTCACGCAGTGTTTTTTCACTGAATGTGAGATGCTGTTTGAGCGTGCCTATCTTGTAGTTTTTTGGGATGATGACTTCACCGCTATCAGGATGTTCTTCACCGGTTATCATCTTGAAAAGTGTTGATTTTCCACTTCCGTTACGTCCGACAAGCCCGAGACGGTTCCCTGCGTTTAGCTTGAGATTGAGGTTTTTAAAAAGCTCTTGAGTTGTAAAGTTTTTGCAAATATTTGTTAGTTGAATCATGGGTGGAAGTTTACACAAAATTGCTTTAAGTGCTTGTTATAAATACTTTACATATTTTGTGATATAATTTAGCAATATGTAAGAAAATTGCAAGAGGAGGTTATCCGATGAATATTGCAAAATATACGTTTATATCCCCTTATCCAAGTCCTATTCAGGTAGGACATTTGGACCCTAGTTCGGTAGAGGATTCATCGTCAAAGAGTGGTGCAGAGACGGAGTCTCTTATAAAAGCATCAAATCAGACACTGCAAAAAGCCGAAGTTGTAAAAGAGGAGATCAGTACAGAGGTAAAACCGGTCGTATCTCAAAATTCTGTACTGGATGTTTATGCTTAAGAGTTAAGTTCTCTTTTTAACTCTTGCAGCATCCACTTCCACTCACCATATCCGCTCTGTGCATTTATATGTCCTGCATTTTCTAATATTTTCATATTTATGTTTAGTTTTTGTCGTAACTCTTGTGCCTCGCTCATCTCCATGTAGGGATCGTCTGTTGAGACGACAAGGAGAGTATCTACTGCGTTTAGAGTAGATGGAACACTAAGAGGAAAAAATTCACTTAGCTCTTTTATCTCACATTGAAGGCTTGGTGGAGCGACAAGATAGAGTTTTTGGAGTGTTTTTACCTGCTGCGTTTGACACAGGTGAAACCAGAGAGTATTTGCAAGGGAGTGGCAGATGACAATGTCTGGTTTGAAATCCTCAAGTGTAATTTTGAGTTCGTCCATCCATACATCAAGTTTTGGTGCATCAAAATCAGAAAATCTTAAGAAGTTTACACAGCCGTAATCTTTTGCTATCTCCCCTGCGAGCCAACTCTGCCAGTGTGGGAAATCACTCCCTCCCCAACCATGTAACAGAAGCACTTTTTTTGTCATTTTTTGACCTTTTATTTTTTCTAAGTATAACAAAGTATAATTTCTAAAACGATTTAACAGTGGGAATTATGAAAAAAATATTGACTTTACTTCTTCTTGTTTTAGTGGGTGGCGGGTACTATGCCTATAAAAAAGATGGAAAGATTTTACCGTATTATGAGCAGTTGACACAGGGGCATGTAGGTGTTGGCGTTGATTTGCAAGATGAAGCACAGAAAAAAGCACATTTTGTCGGTTCCTCAAAATGTCTGAAATGCCATAAAGAGAAACATAAGGCGTGGTCGCACTCCGGACATCCTCGAATGATTCAAGATATTAAAAAGAATCCCTCAGTGGTGGTGGCAGACTTCTCAAAACTTCCTGCTGATGCAGATTTTACACTCAAAGATGCGGTCTATACGGTAGGTGGAAAATTTAAACAGCGTTATATGCTTCAAAAAGATATTAACGGCAGTGAAGATTATATCTTGGGAAACTACCAATGGAATGTACAAACAGGAAAATGGCAGCATTTCAAACCGTGGAAATATTGGTATAAAGGGGCGTATCCGCATGATAACAAAGCACTGCCGACTTCTAAAGCATGTGACGGATGCCACTTTACGGGCTATATGTCCGAGCAAAAAAGAGTAGAGTCGGGCATAGCCTGTGAAGCGTGTCATGGACCGGCATCCGAACATGTAAAAGAGCCAGAGTCAAAAGTCTATCTCGCCTCACTCTCTGATCCTGTCCGTCAGAATGAGGTCTGTCTGCAGTGTCATATGCGTAACCGCGATAATAGACTCAAAGATCATAATATGAGTGAAATTTATGGGGATGCCAGAGATTATCCTCTTGGATATGAAGCAGGAAAACCATTGGCAAATTACAAAATGGTCGCTCCTTTTGTAATTGGAAATGAGACAAAAGAGTTTTATGCCAACGGAATGGGCAAGAAAAACCGTACACAGGGAAATGAGTATGTACACTCAATGATGGGTAAACATGGAATTACCTGCATAAACTGTCATGATCCCCATACCCTGCAGCCAACTGCACAACATAACAGTGGAAATGCACTTTGTATGAAATGCCACTCTTTTAACGCAATTATCGGACCGCATGAGAGAAGACTTGAAGCACATACCCATCATAAAGCAGACTCTAAAGGGAGTCTGTGTGTTGAGTGCCACATGCCAAAAGTAGGACGCCATACTGGCAAATCTCCTCTAACGGTGCGTTCACATATGTTTGGCTTTGTAACACCTGCACAGACTCTGAAATATAAAATGCCAAAAGAGACAAATGCCTGTTATGCGTGCCATTCTCAAGAGAAAGATGCAAGCAGCAGAAGTATGAAGCAGCTTCAAAGTGATTTGGAATCGTGGGGAATGGTTGGCTGGGATAAACGCTAATATGCAGACTCCTGTGATACGTAGGATACTTTTTGTCTGTTTAGGAAATATCTGCCGTTCTCCTCTGGCGGAGGGGATCGCCCGTGAGTTTGTAGAGCAAAAAACACTGGATATTGATGTCGATAGCTGTGGAACAGGCAGTTGGCATGTCGGTGAGACTCCCTGTGAGCACTCTGTTAAAATAGCACGGATGCACAACATCGACATTTCACAGCACAGAGCACGTCAAATCACCAAAGAGGATTGTACTGCGTTTGACCTACTTGTCGCACTCGATGGAAACAATATGGCTACACTGTTACAGATGGGATGTCCACAGGAGAAGATAGTCAAACTCGGTGCTTTTGGCTGGAATAACGAAGATGTTCCTGATCCCTATTTTTTTGATGGGTTTGATGGTTTTGAGTATGTCTACAAAATGATAGAGGAGTGCGTAGAGAATCTACTCTCTACTCAAGAAGCTCTTTAAAGTTTTTCAGAGTATAGAGTCTGAGATTCTTTCCTTTGAGGGATTTGAGCTCACTTGAAAAGCCTTTTTTTGCTACTATTACAAAGATATCTGCGTTTATACCTGCTTCACGGCAAAGCTCTTGTAGTCTGCGTAGTTCACTCTTTTTTACTTTGGAGTTTGTATATTTGCAACTCCCTACAACTCTTTTACCTGATTGTGTTGTGGCATAGATATCAAGCGTTATCTTTTTATCCCAATAGCTTGATATCTCTTTGATGGCATCCTCATTTTGAAAACTCTTTTTGATGAGTTCATGCGAGAGTTGTGTAAAGATAAGATCACAAAACTCTGCTTCTCTGTTTTGCCATCGCTTTTTTACCTCACTGTAGTCACCGTCTCGTATGCCTTTAAACAAAGGAGAGACAAAAGCAAACCAAAAACGTAAAAACGGTGTTGTAAAGTAGAGCTTGTTATCAAGTTTTTCATTCTCTGCCCACGAAGTGAACTCTTTTTTTGGTTTCTCAACATAGATAATTCCACGCTCAACAAGCTCTTCTACCGCTTTGTCTCCTACATCCTTGTCAAGTTTTGCACGCTTATAGCTAGAGTGGGTTTTTCCGTCTCCCATAGCAATGGCACTTAAAAGTGCATGGTACAGAGGTGCTCCTGTAGTGATGTCATTGACATCATTTCTAATGTAGGAGTAATCATCAAGGATGAGTTTTTGTATAAGTTCAAACGATGGTTTTGAGGTGTCGATTTCTCCCCAGCCCACACCGCCAAAGATAGCAAATTTTTCAAGAGCATCTTCAAAATTTTTAGGTTTGTGCTCTTTATAAAATATTTTGAACTGCTCTTGGAGTGTTTGACTCTGTGATAACATAGATAAGCCTTTGTATATAATTATTGTAATTATACCACCATAAGAGAGCTAATTACACAAAGACTACACAAAATAACTATACAATACTTCAAAACAACAACATAAAGGATATATGATGAAAAAGTTAAATTTAGCGGCAATGCTTTTAGGCGCAACTCTCTTTACAGGTTTGGGTGCAGTCTCTTTAAGTGCAAGTGATATGAAATGCGGTGCCGGCAAATGTGGTTCCAAAATGGAAAAACCGGCAAAAAAATGTGGCGCTGCAAAATGTGGCAATGCTAAAAAAGCAGCTGCAAAAAAATGTGGTTCTGGTAAATGCGGTGATGCTAAAAAAGAGGCGAAAAAAGCGATGAAATGCGGTGCAGGAAAATGCGGCGCTAAATAGTTTCGCTGCTCTTTTGTTTTGGTGGTAAAGTTTATACTTTACTGCCTTTTTTTATGTATAGTGCTTTTTTTCCTCATCCATACTCTCAATTTCAGATTTTCGGATTTACCCTTGTAATACACACTCCCTACACAGTAGATGGTTACAATGCTCCTATATAAATGAAGGAGTTTATCATGTATATCAAAGATATTTATCTCGAATTTTCTCGTCTAAGTGAGTATTTAAAATCACTCAGTCTTTTTGTTGCAAGAGTGTTGGTCGCTTACGGTTTTTATGAACCGGCGATGATGAAGTGGCAGAATATGAAATCTGTTGCAGAGTGGTTTGGCTCGATGGGTATCCCTTTTCCGACACTCAATGCTTATATGGCTGCAAGTACAGAGATAGCAGGCGTGGTACTCCTTACACTGGGACTTTTTACAAGATTCATCTCTATTCCTTTGATTGTGATTATGATAGTGGCCATTGTTACTGTTCATCTTGGTCACGGTTTTTCAGCAGGAGATAACGGTTTTGAGATTCCACTCTATTATATGGCATTTTTATTGATATTTTTCTCTCATGGTGCAGGAAGATTTTCACTTGACAGAATTATTTTTGGTGAAAAAAACTAAATCATGGAAGCCTTAGTCCACTTTACGCATAAGATAGGGGAGATGCACTTTCCTATTTTAATGTTTATGATGAAGGCATTGGTAGCCCTTTTTGTTCTGATATCCATAGTCTTGTTTATATATGACAAATATATTCAACGAGAGAATCAACTGCTGATAAACTATCCTTTAATAGGACGTCTTCGTTATGTTTTTTATGCACTTCGTAATCCGATGCGCCAATATTTCGGTGATGAGAAGTTTTATGAGTCATTTGATAAGGTCAGATGGGTATATGACTCTGCAGAGCGCAAATCCGCTTATGCCTCATTCTCTCCGGGACAGCCTCAAAAGAGTGCACAAATATCTATAAAAAATGCCAACTGCGTTTTAAATACTGAAGATGTCAGTAGTGATTTCTCTGTTACTTTTGGCGAGAACACGTCCAACCCATTTACAACAAAATCCGTCTTTGGCAGGAGTGCTATGAGTGACGGAGCGATATCGCCCGAGGGAACCCGCGCATTTGCAAAAGGGGCCTATCTTGGAAGGTTTCCCATAAATACAGGTGAGGGGAGTTTGACATCAAACTTTTTGTATACACATAAATATACAAGAGAGTGTAAGTTCTTTCAAACGCAGGAGGGGACCTTTTTTGCAAAAGGTGTCTATAGATTTTTTCAATTTTTTTTCAATGCGATATTAGCGCAAAAGATTTACAAGCATATGGTTGTCTACTCAGATGCACCTGACAGCTATCTCTTTGATACAGATGAATTGGTTTTTTACAGAATTGATTGGGATGCGTCTATTGGTGTTTTTCCTACGCAGGTTCCAGATGACATACCCGATATCATCTTTCAAATGGGAAGCGGTCTCTATGGCGTGCGGGACAAAGATGGTGACTTCGATGAAGAGCGATACCAAAAAACGATGCGCTTTTGTAAAATGACAGAGATAAAGATGGCACAGGGAGCAAAACAGACAGGAGGTAAACTTCTTGCCACAAAAGTGAGCCAAGAGATTGCCTACTACCGTGGAGTCACACCGCACCAAAATCTTTTTAGTCCAAACCAGTTTCCGTTTGCACATAATCTCCAAGAGCTGTTTGATTTTATGGGAAGATTAAAAAGGCTCTCCCAAAAGCCCGTTGGCGTGAAGATTGTTATCTCAAGTGTTGCAGCCTTCGATGAGTATGCCAAGCTGCTTAAGCTGCGTTTGGATGAGGGCTCAGATGCTTATCCTGATTTTATTACTATTGATGGTGGTGACGGTGGGAGCGGTGCTGCACCGCTTGAGATGATGATGACAGTGGGTATGACGATATCAAAAGCGCTTTATATCGCCGATAGAGCACTCAAACGAGCGGGGGTAAGAGATAAAGTCAAGCTTATTGCAAGTGAGAAGGTTTTAACACCTGATGATGCGATAATCCTTTTTGGTATTGGTGCCGATTATGTGGCTATTGCGCGTGCGTTTATGATGAGTGCAGGTTGTATTCGGGCGCGTGAGTGTTCAGGTGCACATGGAAGATCGTGTCCTGTAGGACTTGCTACACAAGATAAGAAAAAAAGGGCTTCATTTTTAGTGGAGAAAAAGGCGGAAAATGTAGCCTCCTATCATTCTCAGATGCTTGCAGGTGTTCGTGGATTGCTTGCTGTTATGGGTTTAAGTAAATTAACACAGATAAGCAAAAAAAATCTACTCTTTAAAGATCATACAGGAAAAACATATATGGATATTGAACGCTATTTTGAGGAATCATTGCTGGCTTAGCAACCAGGGCTCTCTTTATCAGCCCTCTTCCAATTTATCACATATTTCTTAAAAAGACAAAGAGCACAATTGCTACACACTTTTTGAGTATAATAGTCTTAAGTGAAGAAAAAGGAGGATGTTATGTGTATCCCTCATGGTGCAAGCCGTCCTGCAAACAGCGGCTTCATAAAAGAGAAAAAACCGGCAAAACATATCAAAAGAGTCTCTCAAAGAGAGTTTGAAAAAGGCGATCCCGATTTTGTGGATGAGCGTACTTCCAAATACGAACCAAAGAAAAAAGGATCTTTTTTTGACGACCTTTTCTCGTAGAAACTTTTTAAAAGTGGGCTTTTTGTCAAGTGCTGTTTTTCTAATGGATGGGTGTAATCTTTTTGGTATTACAACACCCATAGATACCATTAAAGTACTCCAAAATGATCTTTTCCCCCAAGCACAAAGATTGAAGATACAAACAGCTCCTTATATGCGCATAGTCCTGCATCACTCCCGTATTTCGCAAGAGGATAAAATATTTATTAAAAACGGGGTCAAATGGCTCAATGAAGAGGCGATAACAATCTACAGATCCTCCTATATAAAACTCCCCGCTTCCAAACGTCAAAAGCTACTCCAAAGCATTTCCCAAACGCAGTGGGGTGATAGCTTTCTCTACAATATCATGGGTTACCTCTTTGAAGCGATGCTCGGAGACCCGATTTATGGTGCAAATAAGGCAGAAGCCGGCTGGAGATGGCTTGCATTTGAGGGTGGCAAACCCCGACCGAAAAAGGCATTTTTATAATGGTAGATGTATGTATAATAGGAAGCGGAGCCGGTGGCGCTCCCATAGCGTATGAGCTTGCAAATGCAGGTTTTAGTGTTGTTGTCTTAGAAAAGGGTGAAAACTATACAGAAGCAGATTTCAACAAAGATGAGCTTGCCGTTTCCCGTCGTGATATGTTCACCCCTCCATTAAATGAGCAGAAGCATATTATCAAAGAGTATAAGGCAGATGGAACTTTTACTCGTTATGACGGGGCAGAGTCCGGATGGAATTTTTGGAACGGCTCTATGGTCGGGGGCTCTTCAAACTTGATGAGCGGCTATTTTCATAGGCTCAAGCCTAATGATTTTAGACTTAAAAGTATTTATGGAGAGATAGAGGATGCAAATGTCGTGGATTGGCCTATCTCCTATGAGGATCTGGAACCCTACTATACTAAGGTTGAAAAAATCATTGGTGTAAGTGGAAAAGTGATACAACACAAACATCAAGAGCCCCGCTCAACAGCAGACTTTCCCTATCCTCCACTGCAAACAAACGCAGTGACGAAGTGGTTTGACAAAGCCTGTGACATACTTGGATATGAGGCGATGCCGACTCCTCGTGCGGTTCTTTCTCAAAATGCACTTAAACGCAACGGCTGTTATTACTCGAACTTCTGTGGCAGTTACGGCTGTGCAAGCGCTGCAAAAGGGAGCGCAAGAGCAGCGCTCTTGCAAAAGTGCAGTGCAAAGGTCATTACCGATGCTTTTGTTTACAGGCTTGAGAGCAATAAAACAAAAGTGACGCGTGCTTTTTACTATACAAAGCACGGCATAAGAGATTCCATTCGGGCAAAGATATTTATTCTTGCAGCACAGGCGATAGAGAGCTCCCGACTGCTTCTAAACTCTAAAAATGAGTATTTTCCAACCGGTCTGGCAAACTCAAGCGGTGAAGTGGGAAAAAATCTTATCTTCTCAGCAGGAGGGAGTGGAAGAGGAAGATTTGTATTTGAAAAGTTAAGCCAAACGCAGCAGCAGGAACTGATGCAAACGGGACTCTTTTTTAACCGCAGTCTGCAGGATTGGTATGAGTTTGATGAGAACTCCAAACACTACAAAGGCGGTACGATAGACTTTTTGTTTGAGCATCAAAATATCATCCCCCGTGTGATGAATGAGCTCTATGATGGTGAGGGAAATCTTCTGTGGGGAGAAAAACTTGCACAAAAAGTGCATAAACGTCTGACGACCTCACGGGTTTTGACATTTGAGGTCTTTAATGACTGGCTGCCGACTGATAAATGTTTTGTGGATGTGGATGAGACGGTAAAAGACAAATATGGTGTTCCCGTAGGGGTTATACATCTCTATGGACATCCACATGATTTAAAAGTGGGTGAGCATCTTGCACAAAAGGCTGTAAAGGTTTTAGAAGAACTCGGATGTGAAGAGATAGAGTACTCTATCTCCTCTGCTCCACCACCAAACCTTGTAGCAGGTGGATGCCGTTTTGGAGAGGATGCCAAAAACTCAGTGCTTGATAAAAACTGCAAAGCACACGATCTGCAAAATCTCTACGTAACAGATGCCTCCTTTATGCCAACAGGAGGGAGCGTCCCCTACACATGGAGCATCTATGCCAATTCGTTTCGGGTGGCGGATGTCATAAAGAAGAGACTGAAGGCTTCCATAAGCTAAAGACCTGTTTGATGACATGGTCGTTGCAGTGCATACCGTCAAAAAAATCTTTTTCACTCAGATGGAGTTTATGCGGGTTGTATGAGCCTACGATTTTGAGATGGTTCTGTTTTGCAAATTTATGAAAATAGTTCTCGAGTTCTTTAATCTTATATTTTGGAACTTTGGACAAAATGTCATATGTAAGGGGATGATAGGGAGCCAAAAAAAGAGTCACATACACACCCTCATTTTGAAGAGTATCAACGAGTTGTTGGAACTTCTCTTTTTTATTTGCATAATCGAAATTCTCAAGACCATAGACACTGCCTTTTGTGTATTTGAGCGCTTTTAAGTTTACCTCTTTTAGATTGGGAAAACGTGTCTCATAAGGGTAATGAATAGAAGCATCTGGCTCGCGTAAAAAGTCATCTACCTCTAAATTGTTTACAATATAATAGGGCTTCTTCCGTTGTAGTTTTGTTAAGATATGACGAATATTTGCGAGCGTATAGGTATAATTGAGAAGTTCTTGGTATTTTTTTAGAAAAAAGAGTCTCTGTGGAATCTGTGCTTTATCTGTTTTTGTAATCTGTTTTGCATATATAGTATAGTTTTGTATGGCTTTCCAGCGAATACGTCCATTGTTACGATTGAGGATCCATGGGTCAACTCCCAAAATCACCTCTTTTGGAAAATAGCCGTGAAATTTTTTATAGGCACCGAGAATAGCGATGTAGTCCTCTAAATTTGCTCCATTTACTGCATGGTTAAAGAAAGAATATTTTCCATTCGCGAGGTATCGTCGCCTTAGCTCTTTTGTTCTTGATGAACCGGTAGCTATGACAGCAACCTCTCTTTGAATAAGCTTGATAAGTGAAATCTGAAAAGCTCTGTCATCAAAAGCTTCATCTCCCAAACCGGCAACAATTTTCCCTTGAAGAAGCTTTTTCGCTGCCTGTTGCATAACATTGTTTTTAAAAAAGAGTCCGGCACTGTCTACTTTGTAGTTAAAAAAGGCTACAGCGATGAGCGTAATAAGAATAAGAAGTGTAAGTGTAATAAGAAATTTTTTATATCTGTTCATAATTAAAACCTAAAGTATAGAAACTCTGAGGGGCCGCTGAGTTTTAAAAATGCCGCAAGAGTTATAAAAAGATAGAAGAAACCATAGTAGAGGTTTGGTTGGAATTTTTTTAGCAATTCATTTGAATTTTTAAATAAAAAGAGAATAATAAAAGCAAGACAAATCCAAACAAGAGTCTCTATAGAACCTTCAATAGCAACTAAAAATCCACCTGTCTCAATACCTTTAATACCAAAAGATTCTAAAGGAGCATAGAGAACTTTAGGAAGTAAAATCCCATTTAGTCCAAGCATCCCTTTTATGATCTTAAAAGCATCATCAAGATTGTTCGCTCGAAAGAAAATCCAAGAGAAGTTGATAAATAAAAAGGTTATAAACCATGCAAAAAGAGAGGGGAGTCTAAGACCGTACTCTTCCCATACTCTGTGAGTAATAAGTGCAAGACCATGAATAATACCCCAAATGATAAACATCCAGCTAGCCCCGTGCCAGACACCAGCAAGATAAAAAGTGATGAAAAGATTGGTATATGTACGCAGGGAGCCGTGACGGTTGCCGCCAAGAGGAATGTAGATATAATCTTTTAAAAAATTTGAGAGTGTTATGTGCCAGCGTCTCCAAAACTCTTTGATGGATGTAGCTTTGTAGGGTGAGTTAAAATTTATTGGTAGTTTTATGTTAAAGAGCAGAGCTGCTCCTATCGCCATATCGGTATAACCGCTAAAATCAAAATAGAGTTGGAATGTGTAGCTGAGTGATGTTATCCATGCTTCGATAAAGTAGAGCTTTTGTGCTATGTCAAATCCATTTGTTGCCCAGATAGCAAAACTGTCAGCGATAATGACTTTTTTAAAGAGTCCAATGGCGAAGATAAACAGACCAAGAACGATATTTTTATAGTTGAGTGACATATTCCATTTTGTATAAAACTGAGGCATCATCTCTTTGTGATGTACGATTGGACCTGCAATGAGCTGTGGAAAAAAAGTCACAAAGAGCGTGTAATTTAAAAAGTCATACTCTTTTGTTTCATTGCGATAACTGTCGATGAGGTAGGCTATTTGTTGGAAAGTGTAAAAACTGATGGCCAGAGGCAGAGCCAGATGTAAAAGCTCTAGCTCTGTTCCAAAGAGTGTGTTGAGATTTGAGAGAAAAAAGTCTGAGTATTTGTAGTAGCCAAGCAGTGCAAGATTTACACCTATTCCAAAAATAAGCAGAGCTTTTTTTGAGATACCCTTTTGCTCTCTCTTTGATGAGATATTTTTTGCCAAAGTAAAATTAAAAAGAATCGAGAAGAGCATTAGTGGAAGATAGCAGAGATTCCAGTAGCTGTAAAAAAAGAGAGATGCTACGATAAGAAATGCTTTTGCACCTTCGCAGAGCCGTTTATGGATAAGATAAAAATAAAGAGCAAAACTTAGAGGTAGAAAGAGAAAAATATAGATGTATGAATTAAACAGCACAGCCTCTCCTCTTTATAAGATTTTTTTATTTGTAGTATATCTTAAAAGTGTGTTGCATTTGTGTTGTAGAGTTAGTTGTACAAATACTTTTTAAGAACTTTAGGCGTATAATGGATTTATAAATTTATTTTTAGGATTAATTATGGCGACTATACACTCTTATGGTGCTACAAAAGAGGTTACAGGCTCGTGTCATCTGTTGGAGGTGGATGGCGTAAAAATTATGATAGATTGTGGAATGTTTCAAGGAGAGGATGAGGATAAAAATGCAGAGGCTTTTTATTTTAATCCTGCAGATATCGACTATCTTTTAGTTACACATGCGCATCTTGACCATGTGGGGCGTATTCCAAAACTTGTAAAAGAAGGCTTTAAGGGTAAGATATATGCCACATCTGCTACTATGGATTTGGCAGAGATTATTTTGCTTGACAGTGCAAAGATAATGACTGAAGATTTTCAGACCAGATATAAAAAAGCACTCCGCAAAGGAAAAGAGAAAAGGCTCACAAAACCACTCTACGAGCCACTTGATGTCGAT
>Ga0256836_1001052_pt1 | contig 12938 bp, 14 predicted proteins | sample 4561380metaG_FD_185974 | JGI IMG/M metagenome (GOLD analysis project Ga0256836, IMG submission 185974) | Hydrothermal vent microbial communities from Guaymas Basin, Mexico - 4561-380 | ecosystem: Environmental > Aquatic > Marine > Hydrothermal vents | place: Mexico: Guaymas Basin | collected...
ACGAAAATCATCTTCATAAAGTTTTAGATGGGGAGGTTGGTCAAAAACTTTTGGATATGGTAACAAAAAAAGGATATGTCGCCCTTGCTTATTGGGATAACGGATTTAAACAATTAACTGATAATAAAAGACCTTTAATAAAGCCTGAAGATTGTAAAGGTCTTAAATTTAGGGTGATGAGTTCAAAGGTTTTAATTGAGCAATTTAAAGCTTTAGATGCGATTCCCGTTGTTTTGCCGTTTAGCGAAGTATATTCCGCTCTCCAACAAGGAGTTGTTGACGGTCAGGAAAATACAATTTCAAATATCTATACTAAAAAATTTTATGAAGTACAAAAATATATGACTATGACAAATCATGGATATCTTGGTTACATGGTTGTTATGAGTAAAAAATTCTGGAATAGATTACCTCAGGATATGAAAAATGTTGTATTAAAGGCTATAAAAGAAGCAACAGAAAAAGAGAGAATTTGGGCAAAGGAACTTAATGAAAATCAACTCAATAAAATTAAAGAATATGCTAAAAGAACGGGTAAACTTGAGATTGATTATTTAACTCCTGAACAAAGACTTTTATGGGAGAAAAAATTAAGAACAATTTATCCTAAATTTTACGGTACTATAGGAAAGGATTTAATTAAAGCGGCAATTAAGGCGGGTGAGTGAAAGTAATAGAACAAATTTTAATTGCCGTTAGCATATTTTTTACATCTTTTGGAATAGCCGCGGGGGTTTTACTGGCTTTTATAAACGTAGTTGCCCGATTTGTTTTTAATCAGGGGATAGACTGGGCTTTTGAGCTTACTTCTTATTTTTTTATCTGGTCGGCGTTTTTTGGAGCGGCTTATCTATTTAGAGTTGGAGGGCATATTAAAGTTACCGTTTTATTAGATTTGCTTCCTCCTTTTTTATCGAAAGCTGTGATTTTAATTGCTGATTTATTAATTTTGTTTTATCTTTTATTGGTAGCTTATTATGGTTACATTTTTATTTTTGACCCCGATTTGGGACTTAAGGCAAGCGGGGAGGTTAGTGTGGATTTGAATATTCCTATGTGGTATGTATATACCGTAGTGCCGGTAAGTATGGTGGTAGCCGCAGTTTTAACGTTTTTTAGATTAATCGAGGATATTAAAACTCCCGCAGACAAAATAGCGAAAAAAAGTGAAAGCGATATGATAATAGAAGAAGTGAAAGAAAATTTAGGAGAATTTAAGTGATAGTAGCGACTCTTTTTGGGCTTTTTTTTCTTTTTTTACTTTTAAGCGTGCCGGTTGCGGTTTCTCTTGGGCTTTCTACAATGATAACGGCTTATGTTTTTGAGGGTCCGGATTTACTTATAGATTTGGCAAGTAATCTGTTTTCTCAGCTTGATAAATATGCACTTATGGCAATTCCTATGTTTATTTTAGCGGGGAATATTTTAAGCCGGGGAGGCAGTGCAAAAAGGATTATAGAATTTGCAAGAGCGTTTGTCGGACATCTTCCGGGAGGTTTGCCTATAGCGGCTATTTTTGCAAGTATTATATTTGCGGCGGTTTCAGGGAGCTCTCCTGCTACGGTTGCTGCTATAGGGTCTATAATGTTTGGTGCAATTATGGCTGCCGGGTATCCTAAAACTTATGCTATCGGGACTATTACAACAGCCGGAAGCCTTGGTATTTTAATACCTCCTAGTATTGTTATGATTATTTACGGAGTTACGGCCGAACAAAGTATAGGTAAGCTTTTTATGGCCGGAATTGTTCCGGGACTTTTAATAGGGTTTATGCTTATAGCCGTTACATATATAGGAGCTAAAAAACTTGGTTTTAAAAAAACAAAACCTGCTTCTTGGGAAGAAAGATGGAAAAAGTTTAAGGAGTCTTTTTGGGCTCTGATGACTATCGTAATAATTATAGGAGGAATTTACGGAGGTATTTTTACTCCTACTGAAGCTGCGGCGGTAAGTGCCGTATGGGCCTTGTTTGTGTCTTTGGTTATTTATAAAGATATAAAACTTAAAAATCTTGGAGATGTTTTTTTTGAGAGTGCAAAAACCAGTGCTATGATTTTGTTTATTATTGCAAACGCATCCATGTTTGCGTATTTTCTAACTCTTGAAAATGTACCTCAGATGTTGACCGACTTTGTTGTTGGTATGCATTTGAATAAAGTAATGTTTTTAGTGGCGGTTAATGTTATTTTGTTGATTGCAGGTAATTTTATGGAACCAAGCTCCATTATAATGATTATGGTGCCGCTTTTACTCCCTGTAGCTACAATGTTAGGAATTGACCCTATTCATTTTGGAGTGATTATTACGATAAATATGGAGCTTGGAATGTTAACCCCGCCTGTTGGACTTAATCTTTTTGTGGCTAGCGGTATAACGGGCGAGCCTATAAAAGAAGTGGTCAAATCCGTATTGCCATGGTTTTTTGTCTTGTTGGTAGGGTTATTGTTAATTACTTATATTCCTGAAATTTCATTATGGCTGCCAAATACTATGATGAAATAATCTTCATAAAGATTTAGTTATATGCGCTAAAAAAACTTAAAAAAAACTATAAATTTTCTTGACTTTCTTCTTCTTTTATTATATAATTTCGCCAGTTAAATTAACTTTATAAAAAGGAGGCGGAAATGTTTAGACCGATAGGACTAAGAGTTTTAGTTGAAAGAGTAGAAGAAGAAGCAAAAACAGCAAGCGGAATTATTATTCCGGACAATGCAAAAGAAAAACCTCTTGAAGGAAAAGTCGTGGCTATTTCAAAAGAGGTTGAAGAAGATGAAAATCTTCCGATTAACGAAGGTGATACTGTAGTCTTTGCTAAATATGCGGGAACTGATATTACAATAGACGGAAAAGAATATTTAGTATTAAATACTGACGATATTCTTGGAAAAATTGAAAAATAATTAAAGGAGGGGAGATATGGCAAAAGAAATCGTATACAGCGACGTTGCAAGAAATGAATTACTTGCCGGTGTTGAAAAACTGGCTGATGCAGTTAGAGTTACAATGGGTCCTAAAGGTAGAAACGTTTTACTTCAAAGAAGTTTCGGGGCACCTCACATTACAAAAGACGGTGTTTCAGTAGCAAAAGAAATCGAGCTTAAACATCCTGTAGAAAACATGGGTGCTCAGCTTGTTAAAGAAGTTGCGAGCAAAACAGCTGATGAGGCAGGGGATGGTACAACAACAGCAACTGTTTTAGCTCATGCAATTTTTAAAGAAGGTCTAAAATACATTACTGCCGGAGCAAATCCGATTGCTGTAAAAAGAGGTATGGATAAAGCTGCTCAGGCTATTATTGAAGAACTTAAAAAAATGAGCAAGCCTGTTGAAAACAAAGAACAAATCGAGCAAGTTGCGACAATTTCTGCAAACAACGATAAAAATATCGGTAAATTAATCGCAGAAGCGATGGATAAAGTCGGAAAAGACGGTGTTATTACTGTTGAAGAAGGTAAATCGCTTCAAGACGAATTAGAAGTGGTTGAAGGTATGCAGTTTGATAGAGGATATTTATCACCATATTTCGTAACAGACCCTGAGAGAATGGTTGCTGAATACAATGACGCATACATTTTACTATACGACAAAAAAATCAGCAATATGAAAGATTTATTACCATTACTTGAACAAATGGTGCAAGCTGGAAACAAACCGTTATTAATCATTGCCGAAGACGTTGACGGTGAAGCATTAGCTACTTTAGTTGTAAACAAATTAAGAGGAGTATTAAACGTAGTAGCTGTTAAAGCACCTGGATTTGGTGACAGAAGAAAAGCAATGCTTCAAGATATCGCAATCTTAACAGGCGGACAAGTAATTTCTGAAGAGCTTGGTAGAACGCTTGAAAGCGCAACACTTCAAGACCTTGGACAGGCTGGAAGAATCGTAGTGGATAAAGAAAACACTACAATCGTAGACGGAAAAGGTGATAAAGCGGCTATTGAAGCTAGAATTAAACAAATCAAAAAAGAAATTGAAGAAACAACAAGCGATTACGACAAAGAAAAATTACAAGAAAGACTTGCTAAACTTAGCGGTGGTGTAGCTGTAATTAAAGTAGGAGCGGCAACTGAAACTGAAATGAAAGAGAAAAAAGACAGAGTTGATGACGCACTGAGCGCTACAAAAGCTGCTGTTGAAGAAGGTATTGTTATCGGTGGTGGTGCGGCTATTCTTAAAGCTGCTAAAAAAACTGAAGTTGAATCAGTAGACCCAGATGAGCAAATCGGAATTGATATTATTAAAAGAGCGGTAAAAGCTCCGATTAAACAAATTGCCGAAAATGCCGGATACGAACCTGGAGTTGTGGCGTTAACAGTTGAAGAAGCTGATGAAAATGTTGGATTTAACGCAGCGACTGGTGAGTATGTAGATATGTTTGAAGCCGGAATTATCGACCCTACAAAAGTTGAAAGAATTGCTCTTCAAAACGCGACTAGCGTAAGCGGACTTCTATTAACAACAGAAGCTGCTGTAACAGAAGAGCCAAAAGAAGAAAAAGCTCCAGCAGCCCCTGATATGGGAATGGGAGGCATGGGAGGTATGGGAATGATGTAATTCCCCCTCTCTTTTTCTTTTTTATCTTAAACTTCTCTCTGACACTTATTTTTTCTGCTTCAAATGTTCTTCTTTTTGATATAATTTGTAAAAAAGGTTTTTTTGTGCGTTTTTATGATTTTGTTATAGTGGGAGGAGGAATAGCGGGTCTTCTTAGTGCATGGTTTTTAAGAGATTTTAATACTTTGTTGATTGATAAAAAAGAGCCTCTAAGCGGGGCTAGCGGGGCTGCAGGGGCTTTTTTGTTTCCAAAAGTAGGGTTTGATTCTCTTTATACGAGATTTATTAACGAAGGAATACTCAAATCGGTCGAATTTTATAAAAATCTGGGGGTTCGGACTAATACAAAAGGAGTTTTAATACTTCCAAGAGACGAAAAAGATATAGAAAAGTTTAAATTATATGAAAAAGATATAAAACTTCCTTTTAAAAAAATGGATGGAGGATTTTTTTTTGAAGTAGGAAGCGTCGTAAATCCTGATGATGTAAAAAAAGTTATAAAAGTAAATTTTTTACAAAAATATGTAAAAAAAATAGTAAGAAAAGATAATTTTTGGATTATAGATAACGAAATAAAAGCCAAAAACATTATTCTTGCCACAGGTTATGAATCGGTTTTTGATATTCCTTATATTAATATAAGACCGATATGGGGGGAAAGAATAGAAGGAAAAGCCGATAATATAACTTCTCTTCCTTATCATTTCCATAAAAACTGTTCGGTTGGCGAAATTGACGGAATAGTTAAAATAGGAGCTACTCATAAAAGAAACTGTGAATGGTGTAAAGAAAATTTTGAAGAGGCTTATGAGCTTATTTCAAAAGCTAATGAGATTATTGATATTAAAAATTTCGTAATTTTTGATATTAAGGGCGGGTTTAGGGCTGCTAGTGTTGATTATTTTCCTGTGGTTGGTAAAATTATAGATACCGATTTTACTTTATTAAGCGACAGACATATAGTAAAAGGCGATATGCCAAAAGAAATATTTTTTATTGAAGGTCTTTATATAATAAACGGAATGGGGGGAAGAGGCTTTTCAAACGCTTATATGTGTGCTAAAGCGTTAAGAGATTATATTATAGAAGGTAAAAGCCTGGAATTTTTGGATACTGAGAGATTGTTTATTAAATGGGCAAGGAAAAAAGGGGAAGAATATTTAAGGAGACTAAATGTTAAAAGTAGATAAGGTTACAAAACAGTTTGGAGGGGTTATTGCTATTAAAGATGTGAGCTTTGAGGTAAAACCTCTTGAAATTTTTGCTTTAGTGGGACCTAACGGAGCGGGGAAAACGACGCTTTTTAATATTATTACGGGGGTTTTAAAACCTACTAGCGGTCATATTTATTTCAAAGAAGAGGAGATAACGGGGCTTTCTCCCGTAAAGATAGTTCAAAAAGGAATTGCCAGGACGTTTCAGAATATAAGGCTTTTTAAAAGTATGACGGTACTTGAAAATGTTCTTATAGGCTTTGAAAATCATTATGAATATAATTTTTTTGAGGCGGTTTTCAGATTTCCTAGATTTTTTAAAGAAGAAAAAATTTATAAAGAGAAAGCCATGGAAATTTTAGAGTTTTTAAAAATAGATAAGTTTGCAAATTATGAAGCTACTTCTTTAAGTTACGGAAATCAAAGAAAAGTAGAAATTGCTAGGGCCTTGGCAACCGAGCCGGACTTGCTTCTTTTAGACGAACCGGCTGCGGGAATGAATCCGAAAGAAACCGATGAGCTTGCCGATACGGTTTTTAAGCTAAGAAGCGAAAAAGAAAAAACAATTCTTTTTATAGAGCATGATATGAAGTTTGTTCAAAAAATAGCGGACAGGGTTATGGTGCTTGATTATGGAAAAACGATTTTTGAAGGAAAACCGGCGGATATGATGAAAGATGAAACGGTTATAAAAGCCTATTTAGGAGATATCGATGTTGAGGGTTAATGATTTAAAGGTAAAATACGGGGTTATAGAAGCTGTAAGGGGTATTGATTTTGAGGTTAAAGCCGGAGAAATAGTTACTATTATCGGTGCAAACGGAGCGGGAAAAACATCAACTCTTAACGCTATATTCAATCTTGTAAAAAAAGAGGGTAGAGTTCATTTTGCAGAAGCGGATATTTCAAAAGTGCCTACTCATTTAATCGTAAAAAGAGGAATGGCTTTGGTACCTGAGGGCAGAAAAATATTTATAAACCTGACAGTTGAGGAAAATCTTAGAATAGGTGCTTATTTAAATGATGAAAACTATGAAAAATTAAAAGAACAGATGTTTGAGATGTTTCCTAGATTAAAAGAGAAAAGAAATAATTTTGGAGGCAGTTTAAGCGGAGGAGAACAGCAGATGCTGGCTATTGCAAGGGCTTTAATGAGTGAGCCTAAAATGCTTGTTCTTGATGAGCCTTCATTAGGACTTGCTCCTAAAATAGTAAAAGAGGTTTTTGAAATTTTAATAAAACTTAATAAAGAGGATGATGTTACGATATTATTGGTAGAACAAAACGCGGGAGCCGCTTTAAGAATAGCCAATAGGGGTTATGTTATGGAAAACGGAAAAATCGTATTGGAGGATAAAGCTGATAACTTATTAAAAAGCGAGGAAATAAAGAAAAAATATCTTGGAGGATAATAAAGGGATGTAAAAGGGGATTTTATGGAAAATAATGTTAAAGGCACCGGGCTAGGGCTTGCCATTACTAAGAAGATAATAGAATTACATAGAGGAAAAATAGAAGTTAAAAGCGAAGAGGGTAAAGGGAGCTGTTTTAGATTATATATTCCGTAATTATTTATTTAGAAGCTCTCCTATTTTCGTTCTCATCCATTTTCCCATTTTCATATTATGATAAGCCCAGGATAAATACTGCATATCTATTTGAGCCACGTCTTCTATAAGCATACCTTTATATTTGCCTACGTTAAATCTAAACTGCATAGGCTCTTCAAGGTTTGCTAAATGGTGTTCTATTGAATATTTGACATCCGGGTCGAGGTCTGTTGATGTCAATATATATTCGATGTAATCAGGATTATTGATTATAACGTCTTTTATCTTTTCGAATTTATATTTGCCATGATAAAATTTATCGTAAAGGACCGGTTTTTTGGTAAGTTTTATTAAATCATCAAATGATTTATCAAAATTTTTAATTATATATTCAAATAAAAGGCCAAGTACCACAACGTCTCCTAAAGCGTCATGGGCGTTTATTTTTATATTATATTTTTTACATATTTCAGGCTCTTTTTTATAAAGTCCAAGAGCATATCTGTTGTATTGAAGAGAAAATTTTCCCTCAGGAATCAGGTGTTTTAATATTCTAAACGTGTCTATTAACTTAAAAAAAGAGTTAAATCCTTCTTTTTTTAACATATCCAAATCAAAGGCGGCATTGTGGATTACTATTAAATTATCGGCATGGTTTAATTCTTTTAATCTTTTGTAAGCATCAGTATGTTTTATAGGAGGTTTGTTTTCTATCATTTCATTTGTTATATGGTGGACCGCCATAGCTTCAAAACTGATTGGAATAGGAGGTTTTACAAGCTCGTTATGTACTTCTTCTATTTCTAAGTTTTCATTCATAACAAGATAACTTAACTGACATATTCTGTCTTCGTCTTTATTTCCTGTAGTTTCCGTGTCAAGTATTATGATTTTCATTTTCTTCCTTAATTAGGGGTATTTGGATAATATATCCGCTTTCGTTGGTTTTTATTTCAAAGAAATTGTTGTTAAAATGCTTTAGAGGCGTACATTTTATAATAACCGAAATTATAGGATATTTTTGTTCGTTTAATTTAATATATTCTCCTATATTAATTTTTGTTTGTATAAACACCTCTTTTTGATTTTCAAAAATATCGAACAGTAAATTTAAAAAAGCTTTTTTGTTAAGATAAATTTCCGGAATGGAAGGGTCGTAATATACTTTAAAGGAAGTGTTCTGTTTTAGGTTAATATATTCTATTGCGAAATTTAAAAGCATAGATAAATCAACTTTTTCAAGTTCTTCTAAACGGATGGAATGAACATTAGTGTTTATAAGAAGCCTTATTCCTATCTGATTATCGTTTTGGTATCCTATTGAAAATCCGTTAAATTCTAAATCCTTAAATTGGATTTTTTTAAAATCGGTTTTGATGCCTTTTTCCTTAGGTGCGTTTTTTATAGTAAAATCAAATACTTCTTTTTTGTTAATATATGATAAAAATACTTCGGCTTCTTGGTTACAGTATATTATATTTCCTTTTTGATTGAAAATAATAAGAGGATTAATATCATATTCAATCCAAAATTCAAACATTTAAAGCCTTCATTTTTTTTGTGAGGGTTACTCTGTTGATTTTTAGTTTTTCCGATATTCTAAGTTTAGAGCCGTATTTTTGTCTCATAGCGGAAAAAAGTGTTTTTTCAAAGTCTTTAAGTTCTTCTTCGTAGGTTTTATGATTGTGAAGATAATATTCGTATAATAGTTGTAAAGTTTCTTTTTTTGAAGAAGGATATAGGAGGTGTTGATATACCTGTCTTTTTAGAGAGTTTAAATTTTCACTGATATCCGGGGATTGTATGTTGATTTCTTTTTCTATTTTTAAGGTTTTTTTTGCTTCTTTTTGGAAAAGTTTAATAAAATTTTCTATATCTTCGGGATGGTCTTTTAGCGGTTTTAATTCGATGTCCATCGTAAAATATTTTTTTAATAAATCTTTATTTAAAGGTTTAGTACCTGTGGCTATAAAGAAATTTATTTTAAATTCAAGAGAAGGATTTTTATCAAAATCTTCTATTATGACCGGATTTATTGTAGCGTTTAGAGGGTTTATTACTGCGTTTGGAGCTATGTATCTTGCAAGAAAGCTTTTGCCAACGCCTTTTTCTCCCCATATGTAAATGCTTAATTGAAGTTCTCTAGCCATATCCGCTAAGTTTTTGATTTTTTTTAAGTATTCGGATTTTGCTAAAAACATAAGAGCCTTTTTGGTGGAATTATATCAAAAACAAAAAAAGCGATTAAAAAAGATTAAAAATATCTTTTATTTGAATTTTAGATTTTTTTTGTTAAAATCAGACAAAAAAAGGAGCTAAAAATGCTTACCCCTAAAAGACCAGATGTTGATATGAACTCTGAAGAATTTAAACAAGAAGAAGAAAAAACAAAAAAGTTTGTAGAAAAAGTGGTAAAACAGTTTGGATGGTGTTTAAATCCTAATAAAGAAGTTTATGATGCAATTGTTATGGGACTTACAAGAAATAAACTAATGTACGGAAAAAGATACTGTCCTTGTTTTATTCCTATGGGGGATAAGGATGACAGAATTTGTCCTTGCAAACCTGCGGTAGAACATGAAGTAAAAGAAGGTTGCTGTCATTGCGGAATTTTCTGTAACCCTGAGAAGTGTGATGAAATAACAAAGGAGCTTAATGAAAACGCTTGATTTAAGCTCTCCTGAATTTCAGCAGGAATTTTTAAAAACCGAAAAATTTGCCCATAAAACGGTTGAACAATTTGGATGGATGTTTAATCCTGACGAAGAAATAGTTGAGAGGGTTTTAAAAGGACTTACAAACAATAAACTGATGTACGGAAAAAGATTTTGCCCTTGTTTTCCGGTTATTGAAAAAGAGGGAAAATATGTCAGCAGTGATAACAGAATATGCCCGTGTCCCCAGGCTATAAAAGATGAAATTCCAAACAAAGGAGTTTGTCACTGCGGAATTTTCTGTACTCCGGAATATGTTAAAAATTATCAAAAAGAGCATCCTAAAAAACATGCTGAAGAGATAGATGGTATTAGTGTAGGAGAGCTTGAAAATATTTTAGAAAAAGAACAGATATTAGGACATGAGCTTGAACTTTTGCTAAAAGCCAGAGAAAAAGGTCTTTTGAGTTTTAAACTTATCGATATAAGAGAACCGTTTGAGTATCAGATGATGAGAATAAAAGGGACCGATAAATTACTGCCGATAAGCAGGGTGCAGTACGATTTGGATGAATGGATGAAATTAAAAGATGACAGAATAATAATTTATTGTCATGTCGGAAGCAGAAGCGGATATTTACAAAGAGCTTTAAAGCAGCAATTAGGATTTGATAAGGTTGGAAATCTTACATATGGAATAGCAGATTATCCTGGTGATATTGAAAGGGGATAGATGTTTGTTTTGGGAATTCCTGTAAAAAATGAAATATGCGTTCCTAGCAGCGAAGCTGAAAAATTCGCCAAAGTATTTGTGTAAATAACAGAGACGATTTAATAGGAAGCGTTCATTTCTTTATAACTCCAAAAGAAGAGTATGTTTTTGATTTTTTAGAGATGGGAGCCTAATATCAATATCGCTGTAACGAGTAAGGATTTAAAAGAAGCTTTAAAAAGAGATGGAAGAAATATTGAAATTGTGGATAAAGATTTAAACGCAAAAAGATTTTATCATTTTATAGTAATGGAGAAGTTTTTTGATAGTAAAAAAAGTGAATGATTGGTAAAGGATAAACATGTTTTTGGAAGCGGCATATGAGATTGTGAGAAAAAGAGATGAAAAAATAAACGGATATTTTAAAAAGTGTCCAGATGATATAAGAGAGTTGTTTGAAGCTATCCTTAGAGAGCTTGGACTTGAGATAAACGATGAAAATCTTTTAGCTCTTAAAAAAAGGTTTTTTCATCTTCGAGAAGACAGTATTATAAATCTTTTGAGAAAAGGTAATTTCAGCGAAGATGAGATTAAAGAGATTCAGCTTGATTTATATGAACTTACTAAAAATTTTTGGATTAAAGAACATGAAAAACTAATTGAGGATATTGCTCCTTTTATCGGACCTTTTTATGCGGAAATTTTAAGAGGTGTTCATAAAATAGGAATTGCTTTTAGCAAATGGCAGCCACATTGGACAAAGCATATTATCCATACGGTAAATGAGGATTTGTCTTTAGAGTTTGCCGGTGATGAAGCGAAAATTATGACATATCTTATAGAAAAAGACCTTCTTGATAAAGTGAATGAAAAATTAAGCGAAAGATGTTATTCTGTTTTGGTGAAAACGGATGAAGGAAATTATGTTGTTAAAACATATGCCGAAGTTTTTGAAGAGGAGGTAAATGAAGCGGTAAATGCGGTAGACGAGCTTATTTTGGCGCTTGAAGATTTAAGCGACGAATATAAACTTCAGTGGATTTTATATTTTAACGCATTAAAAACGGCGCTTCTTGAGAGAAAAAGAGGTGAGGCTATTAAAAAGTGGGCTGCCGTTGATAAAATATGGATGGATATAAAATCTCCTGTTCAGGTAGGTCATCCCCTTGAATATTATGAAGATAAATACAGAAAAGCGGTAGCCCTTGAGCTTGACGTCAGAATTAAAAATCCGAAACTTAAAAGCGAAGTAAAAGATAGTATTGTAAAAATGTATAAAAAGTATTGTAAAGACGAAAAACTTTTAAAAACAGCACTTTTTAATATAGAAAAAACCCAGCTTTATATATCAACTCCTGCTACTTTTTACGGTGCGGAGTTTAACGGACTTTTCAGCGCCCAGGTTGTGCCGAACGACGAAGAAGTAAGCGCCGAAAAAGGCAAAAAAATATTCGCTTTTGTGGATAAGGTGTATGAAGACATCAAAGCAAGACCTAAAATGACATTAAGTTACGAGATACTTGGGAAAGAGTTTATGGATAAATTTTATAAAAACCTTGAGGATAAGGAAAAATTTGTAAAAGTGTATGACATTACGACAATAGGACATGAATTTGGGCATATATTATGGGTTGATGAAAATAGCGAAAGTGTTATGAATAAAAGCGGAATGTTTAAAAATATTGAGGAATTTAAAGCTACTAGCGGCGGTCTTATGGCTTTTTTTGAAAATGAAGATGCTAAACTTATCGATGCTGTTTTAGACGATACGATTAAAAGGGCTGTGGGGCTTATTGCGTGGATGGAAGTGGATGAGGTGTTGCCTTATTATATTGAAGGTCTTATTCATTTAACGGGTCTTTTTGAAAGCGGAGTTATTAGATTTAATGGGAAAAATTTAGAATATGATTATTCAAAATATAATGAACTTAAAAAATGGTATAAAAATACATATCTTGATTTAGCTGATACGTATGTAAAAAAAGAAGATGCTAAAAAATTTTTGGATAAATTCGTTTATAAAGACAAAAACTATTTCCCGATTAATAAAAATGCTGATAATTTCGTGAAATATTATTATCAAAGATATAAAGAAATCGGAGATAAGATTTATAAAGGATGAAAGTGATTTCAAAAGAAAAAGCAATTAGAAGTATTGTTAAAAGTTCAGTCGAAAGTTTTGCAGAAGGCTTTTCTTCAAGACATATAAGGGAAAAAGATGATCCAAATGGAACTATAAATATGAAAA
>Ga0256836_1001053_pt1 | contig 12928 bp, 8 predicted proteins | sample 4561380metaG_FD_185974 | JGI IMG/M metagenome (GOLD analysis project Ga0256836, IMG submission 185974) | Hydrothermal vent microbial communities from Guaymas Basin, Mexico - 4561-380 | ecosystem: Environmental > Aquatic > Marine > Hydrothermal vents | place: Mexico: Guaymas Basin | collected...
TGCCCGTCATGCACCCGTACATCCAGCATAACAGTTTTTGGATGCGGTAGGTCCATATAGTCACGATTTCCCATCACTATATCGTTGGGAACATACAGCCCTCCCCGCTCCTGCACTTCAATTAATGGATGGCGCAATTGCATAATCTGCATAAAGTTTTCATCCTCTTTGGCTTCGACTATCATCGGTCTTGAATGTTTGTAATCCTGTGCCACTTTTGAAGAACTAACCCCCACGTCTAAATCTGCCACATAGCTAATAACTCTGTCAAAAAGAAGCGAGTATCGTCGCTCAAACAACGCCTGTAACCCAATATATCGCTCTTTTACCAAAACAACAATTTTTCGGCGATTTTTCATAATATTGTCAGAGAGTTTATCGGTAAAAGCAGACGTTATTTTGACATTATTTGTCAACTTTTTAACGCTGAAATCTGCAAAATCCTCACTCTTTTTAAATTCACTCTCAATCAATGAAAACCTATTCTTACTCAAAGAGATGTAATATCCCTCTTTTTCCAAAAGTCCCAATGTTACAAGCTTGGTAGAACTTCCTGCATTTACACTTTTAAGAAGTGCTTCAATTTTACTTATAATATCTTCCAATGCAATTAGCATAACAGCATTTTCTTTTACCAAAGTATCTATGGCTTCATCAACACCGCTCATTAAAAAGTTTTCATCAACCGTCGCATTTGTAAAACGCCGTGATATATCCAAATCTATCGTTTTTGTTATGTCCCGCAGAAATTCTTCGACCTCACTCTCATGAAAAGGCGTTTTTTGAATTTTATGTTTTTTGACATAGAGCATCAACTCTTTGACACTCACCATAGAGTCATACATATGGTTCATCTCAAATGGATGCAGTCTGCCAAGACTCAAGCGGCGTGAAAGTCTCTCAAGGTCATAAACTCCTCGCATCATTTCATCAAGGTACCTTACATGTGAGGAAACTTTCTCTATTAAGTTATAACGGCGTTCAAGTTCATCCTCTTCCATTATCGGGTTTAACAGCCGTTCTTTTAAGAGTCTTTTGCCTATAGCCGTTGCACTTTTATCAAGCATTTTTAACAGTGTAAACTCTTTTCTATCTTTGGAAATGATACCCATCTGCTCTAAAGCATTATTACCCAGGTACATAAAACGACGGTTATCTATAACACGCGGCATCGCCATCTTTTGCACTATATGATAGTCATGTTCTATCACAAAATCAATAAGAATAGCCAAAGCTTCCGTAATCATAGGAGAGCGTTCCAAATCTAAATGTTCTATGGGAGAAAGAAGCGATTGTATTTGATACACTTCTTTAAAAAGCTCATTTTGAAACTCTATTTTTGCCCGCTTGTTATTCACCGAGTAGTGATAATGTTCGGGAATTTCCAAATACTGCATCACGTGACGCTGGTCGTCAATACCGTCTAAAAACGTCACAACAATTTCACTAGTTCTGTAAACATTTAAAAGGTTAAAAACTTCATCAAGCGCATAAGCAGGATCTTCACTTGTTCCATGTGTCTCATACAGCCAAGTTTTACCCGTTGTTACATCGATGGCAGAGTAACCAACTGTGTAAATATCACGAAATTTATCAATCAAAATGGAAACAATGTAGTTATCATCATTATCGACAATATGCTCAAAATTGGTACCGGGTGAAACAATTTGTGAAATATAACGACTGATTTTAGGAGGATTTCCCTTTTGCTTTACGACAATAACCGTATACTTCTGCTCTTGAATCAAACGGTTGAGATAGCGCTCAAAAGAAACGGCAGGAACACCGGCAAGCAGAGGATTTTTTTCAGAATTGTCTATAATTTTTTTATTTTTTTTCGTAAGCTGTATATTTAAAAGCTCGGCTATCTCTTTGGCTTTACCAATCTGTTCATCATCATTGTTAACTTCATACACTTCAAAAAAAGTACCGATTTCCATAAAAACAACAGTATCCTGCCCATACTTCTGCTCAAAAAATCGCTGTAAATCAAAATATATTTGGGTTAAAAGTTTCTCTTTATTGTTTAATATTTTACTAACATCTGATGACTGCATATAACTCTTTTTGAATCTTTTATAGTATCGTGATTATATCATAAGAAGGATTTAAAATGCTGAACAAGAAGACATCTGAAAAAAACCTATCTTTTTTTGATTTTAATTGTAGTATATTTATAATATAACTTTTATATTATTGAAAGATTTACTATAAAAATACTTTACTTCCAAGCTGCCTATGCGGCAGTTTACAATTTGTAGGTGCTAAAAATGCAGTCTCTGGACTTCCAAGCTGCCTATGCGGCAGTTTACTTGAATTAGTAAATCAACTTGTTCAAAAGCTTCTTCCAAGCTGCCTATGCGGCAGTTTACTACTTATCATTATATCGCTGGAACTGTCCAACCTTCCAAGCTGCCTATGCGGCAGTTTACCATTTATCTATTTTATACCGTCCGTTATGGGACTTCCAAGCTGCCTATGCGGCAGTTTACTTATAGTGTCTGGAGATGGACATGCTGAGGCTCTTCCAAGCTGCCTATGCGGCAGTTTACCAGACGAGGCAGGAGTAGAACTCAATTCAAGCCTTCCAAGCTGCCTATGCGGCAGTTTACTTTTAGTAAAACTTGCTTTAATTGTACCTTTTCTTCCAAGCTGCCTATGCGGCAGTTTACCAGAGTCTTTGTTTGAAGAGCTTGAAGAAATCCTTCCAAGCTGCCTATGCGGCAGTTTACACATATTCATAGTCTGAAACTTTATAGTTATTCTTCCAAGCTGCCTATGCGGCAGTTTACCAATTTGTTCTCCTCAAAATTGGCTTATTCTTCTTCCAAGCTGCCTATGCGGCAGTTTACAGTCACCTTTAATGTCACCTTTAAAAGACATATCTTCCAAGCTGCCTATGCGGCAGTTTACTTGCATATAATATTCTAAACAAAGATGAGAAACTTCCAAGCTGCCTATGCGGCAGTTTACCAACAAAAGCCGAAGAAGCTGCATTTGTTACACTTCCAAGCTGCCTATGCGGCAGTTTACTGTTTCCGAATCTATGCAGGTTTAAGTTTAAACTTCCAAGCTGCCTATGCGGCAGTTTACTATACGTGTAATCTCTACTTAGACGCTCAACACTTCCAAGCTGCCTATGCGGCAGTTTACAGAGTCGTAAAGAAAACCAACCCTGCCTGTTCCTTCCAAGCTGCCTATGCGGCAGTTTACTTTTTTTGATACTGAAAATAAAATAAAAATTTCTTCCAAGCTGCCTATGCGGCAGTTTACTGTCTGACTTTGAACTAAATCAAGAAGAAGACCTTCCAAGCTGCCTATGCGGCAGTTTACACAAAGAGCGAAAAATAGATAAAAGTCATTTACTTCCAAGCTGCCTATGCGGCAGTTTACTTATCAAAAGGTACAAAAAAACAACTATTTATCTTCCAAGCTGCCTATGCGGCAGTTTACTTTTCCCAAGAAAAGGAATATTACATAAAATACTTCCAAGCTGCCTATGCGGCAGTTTACACATATACAAATACAACAGGTAAGCCAATAATCTTCCAAGCTGCCTATGCGGCAGTTTACAACAAAAAAATACTTGGGAAGCACCTTGACATCACAAAAGAAAGCAATTTAAGAAATTATACCTTTATTTTTTATATATTTAAAAAACCTCCAAAATAGGGGTTACTAAACATATTCAAAAATTAAAGGTTATTTTTAAAACCATGGAATTGTAGCATTTTTACTCAAACCAAATGTATCAAAATCTCCTTTTTTTTCCTTGTCTTGTAATATTCCAAATGCGATAAATCTTCTATGTAATTGACCATTAGACATACTTACAAGTTCTACAAAAGGATTATCTAAACCTTTTTGAAGCATCTGTATTTTGTATTTTTTTACATCTTCTTCAGGGATAGTTCCTCTTTTTATAAGCCGTCTCAGTTTAGCTTCAGTCATATTTTGTTGTATTCTTGAAACTGTCCGGTATTGCACTACACTTGGAATAGCTTTTATACTAGAAACTTTACAGTTTTTAGCATACTGACCTAGCCACTCTTTTGCCTCTAACTTTATAAGAGCCTCTTCTGAACCATGAATGCGTAAAAGCCTACCAAGTTTTAATCTATATTCGGGAAAGCTCGCACCAATATTTTTTGACTTCAAATCATATAGGCGTTTATGAAAAGCACTATACACTTGATTCAATAATATATTTTCTCGTATCTCTTTATTTGGCATTAATTGTATTTCTATGTAATGGGTCATCTTTTTACCTCTCTGGTATCAATCTTAGTAACATACGCCAAACCTTTTTTACCAAGATGAAAGCTTGAAACTCCTGCGTTTTCTATATCTTTTTTTAAAGTTTTAGCTTCATCTCTTGAAATATCAATGAAGATTTCTAATGTACCACTAGCTTTGGTTAACATTGAGGTTACTTGTCCCTCTCCTTCTTTAAAACTTTTAGCAATATATGGATTTCCAAAAATCTTTTTTTTCTCACCTGTTGTAAAACGGTTCATAAAATCTTTTTTGGTAAATAAGCGTTTTGAAATACCTGTAATCGTTCCTGTTTTGGTCATAACTGAACTTAAATCATATTCTGATGAAAGTCTCTCTAATTGTAAATAAAGAGCAGAACAGTAAAAATTTAGAGGAACAACTTTGTCTTTATTATTTTTATAGTTTGTACCTTCAAATTTTTTTTCTAAAACTTCAAGAGCTTCAATCACTCCATTTTTATTATTTAATGCTTTTAATTTACCAAGCTCTGCAAATCGTTCAGAAATAACTAAAGGATCAAGCATGATATTTTTTTCTATCTTTTTACCATAAATAATAAATTCTAACAACTCATCAACATCTAATGCCAAAACTCCCCAAAATTCTTTGGAATAATCAGAAATAAACATTTTATCATCCGTTTTTATCATGCCAGTATAGGAATTTTGATCTGTATTTCCTGACATATTTCGTAGATAAACAAGTTCACTATTTTTCACTTTAACATCATCTTTAAAAGTAACCAAAGGCTCGATATCTTTAAAATAATAATTCTCATCTTTTTGTGCCTGATAAAGCTTTCTTTGCTCTCCTATTAATCGATTTAAAATACCCATGACTGTACTATGTGTAACATCTCGAAAGATATAATTTTCACTTTTTTTCAAAGCAGAAATAGACCCTATAAATTTTCTTCCTTTTTTTGGCAAGACTTCATCATTGCTACCATCAAGAAAAGAGTTTCGCCATGAAGCCTCATACTCTATTTCTATTTTCATTACTTCTCTTTCTCATAAAAATAGCTTGCATACGGAGATTTTGGCATATTAGAAATACTACTTTCATCCTCTTTAATTCTCATCATTTTAGAACTGTCATTATAATCTACTATCACTTCATCAACATACATATAAGATTTTGCTTGGCGAATGGTAAGTTCTTTTAATTTACTAAGTGTTGCGTCTATCAAGACATCTATAGCATCACTATTAAGTAAAATCCCTACTTCACCCTCTTCAAATATAGTACCATTTCTTACATAATTTTCGTGAAATACGGCTTTTGGAGAACGATTTTTTTTATCAATAGAAGCAATGTATTTTTCAACCAATTGTGCTACTTCTTCTCCTTCACCTGTTTTTATAGACATAGAAGCTCTATCAAATTTTTTATCCAAAGATATAAACTCCAACTGCTCAATACTAATCGAACCGTATGAAATATATTCTGTATCACCAAATGTTGTTTTAGAAAAGAAAGATGAGCTATCTCTTTCTCCTGCTTGTCCAAACTGTTCAAAATTTCCATTGCCTAATTGGTCAACAAAATCTTCTAGAAGCAAGGGGCTTGTTCTTTTGTTTTGACTTGCAGGAACGACATATCCACGGACTAAACCTGTCATAGATGCTATGAGATTTTTAATATTTTTTTCGCTCGCATAATGCACATCAAATGCCTGCTCACGAAACAAGTGATGACGAACACAGTTTTGGCTAATATATAAAGGATTCTTTTTAAAATCAAGATCTGTTGCCTCTTTTTTATATTTGTATCCCGTATCTTTCTCTTTACCTGATAAATTTGTATATCCACGAAGTTTAGGCATTGTATGATTATCTACTGTTTTACCACCATCTCCGACTAAAGTAGTTGGTCCATTCCAATTCACTACTCCATGACCTTTAGCTATTATTTTAAAATCAACACTTCTTATACCTGTTATTTTTTCTGCTTTCATTCTTCTTTTCCTTTTATTTTGTTAATTGTCGTAACGATAATATGCCTATAGGTTGTTTTAAACCCATGGCATAATATTGTGCATACTCATGCGGCTCACAGTTTACTTTTTCTAAATCTTTCAATGTATAGCTCAAATAAATAGGTGTATTCGGGTCTCTCGCATCTATTCTTAATATTGCGTCAGTATATGCTTTTTGAGTACCTTTTATATTGTGATGTTTTTTTGCCATAAAAGCCAAAAGATTTTTTTGAGAATCAGGTTTCCCATCAAATCCATAGCCCTCAATAATCGAACTCTCTAAAGTTATTGCATCTTCAATATCTTCATAAGCATACTTATCAAAAATCTCAAATTTATCAGCACTTTCTATTTTACATTGTGCCATCTGAACAAACAAGCTATTACCTCGTAGTGAATTTTTCTTTATCTTTACGCCTCCTTTTTCATCTTTTTTACTATTTGGAAAACTTTTTGGGTCAAGTATATTCTCATCTATAATTTCTACACTTTTTTTAAGAGCAGAAATTAAATCTTGACGAATAAACTTTTTTGCATTTTCATCTTTATAAAATGTTTCATAAAGTGTATAGATCTCATTGATAGTATAGCTCTCTTTTCTATTATTGTCTAGAAATTCATACCAAACTTTACTGCTCTGTAAAGCATCTAAATCTTTTAAAAAATGGGAACTTCCATCTTTTGATTTACCATTTTTTACCCCATCGGTTATAGCGATAGTGTAGACATTTACATCACTATTTTTACCAAATCTATCAAGCCGTCCCAGTCGTTGTAAAAAATTCTCTGCATGAGTCATCTCACTTATCATCTTGTCACAAGTGATGTTAAGCGATGCCTGTATAACGGGACCTGATCTTAACACATCATACTTTTTCGTTCCCTCTTTTTTAAATGCGTCAAATATTTCATCAAAAAGATGTTTTTTATCTTTTGGTATAAATTTCGAGTGAAATAAAATAGCATTCTCCTTAGCTTGATGCTCTATAAAACTGCGTTGAGCCATAATGGCTGTATTGCTAATAACAAAAGTATTTTTACTATTTTGTTCTAACATCAAAGGATTGGTAGATTCATCTTTGTCATCATACTCTACAAACTCTATTTTATAATCAGAGTTATTAAAACTTTTCATCTCCACCATCGCTTCATCATTTAATCGTAAAAATTCTTTAACAAACAAAGGGTTTGGCGTTGCAGAAACAAGTAATGTATTTGGATAGCTTTCATCTGTCTGTTGCATCTTTTTAGCCTCTATAAGTTCAGCAAAAAGTAGGTTAAAGCCTTGCATATTAATATATTCATGATACTCATCAAATACTACATGAGCATTCATAAAATCCATAAAAGTTGTAATATACTTGTGTGTGGTAATACTATTTACTATCTGGTCAATAGTCGTAATAACAATATCAGAACTAAAAAGTTCATTTTCAGGTGTATCTTCTTTCTCCTCTTTACCATCGACTCTTCGCTTTTTTATCTCACCTGTTACGATCTCAAGCGAGCTGTTAGGTAGATACTCATCACTACCCAAATCAGCATAAATTCCTTCACAAACCTGTACTCTTGGACAAACCCAATAAATGCGTTTAGCCGATGTCTTTAATGCCCACTCTAAAGCAATCTTGGTTTTTCCACACCCTGCTGAACCTTTAAGCACTCCTATATTTATCTCTTCATCGGCTAACTCTTGGGCTACCTTTTTTTGCTCTTTATTTCGTTCACTATTTGGATATCTATTTTCAAAACCATCAAGGCAATCTTTTATTTGAGAAGATAATCCTCTATCTTGATGTAAAGCTCTATCCATCAAACTCTCTAATGTTTTATTGTCAATATAACTTTCTAGCTCTTTTGCAGTAAGCCCAGAAACAAGTCTATCTGCTGTTACAATAGCTGTTCTAGCTATCGCATTTTTTGCGTTTATACCAATATTGAGTTTATAGCCCTCTAATTTCTCTTTTAAAGAGTAACGTTTATATTTTGGTAAATCAATACCTTCTAATTTTTCCTCAATATCATCAAAACGAGGGATTTTTATTGTACTTATTTTTAAATCTATCTCATCATAACTATTGGAAAGCTCATCTATGCTCGCAAAAATACCTTTTAGATTATCAATCGTATCACTATAGATCTTTTCAAAATTACTCATTTTATTGAAAATACCCACTACACCTTTTATTTCATATTTTTTACCTCGTAAAGGTTTAGCATGATGCCAATAAACAGCGTGTTTTATAATGTCTAAAGTTTTAGTATTGTTCAATATATTAGCATCAAATAGTATTTCACACAAAAGTAAAGAAAATTCATTATGACGAGGATATTTTTGCCATGAGAATTTACCTGTTTTTTTATCAATATGCTCTCCTTCTTCAGGAATCTCTTTAAACTTCTTATTTAGTTTTATCCAATCTTGAAAACCAATATCTATCTTCCCTATATCATGCCAACACCCTGCTATATATACAACTTCTCCTAATTTATCATCAGGCACTATCTTCTCAAATAAGCACTTTGCCACATAACCCACAGCAAAAAGATGTTGGTCTAGCCGTTGTCCATTTGTATTTGCATATATCTTACCTATCATTATCTCTTTCTCCCCTATAAATCTTTTGGTCACTCCATAATGCACAGGAACAACACCATTTTCATCAAATTCATCTCTGTTTCCGACAACCCATAAAAAATCACTTCTACTTCTACTGCGTATCCAATGACAACTCACAGCCGTACTCTTTGAAGCTGTCTTTCTAAGTAATTTTTGCACAGCATTCAAACCCTCTTTTGTTATAATAGTTTGCCAGGTATTACTGCCTATTCTATTGGCAAAAGAATCTAAAATTCTTCTTGTTTTTTTGAGTGCATTTTTTTCACATTGGGAGATAAATGTCACCATCATAGTGATGACTTAATATAATAAAGGGAAGCATTTTGTACTTCATTAAACATAAAATCTAAAGCTTTATGTTCAACAAAAGTCTGTAGGCATTGAGAACGAAACTCTTTTTCACTCTGTTTTTCTTTTGCACAGATAAAAGCCCAAGGTAAAATAAGTGCATCTTTAACAAGATCAGCTACATCAAATACCAATGCGCCTCTTCTCGTTTTTCCGTGCATTACTGCAAAACCATGTGAAATACCAAGAACCCACAATGTTGTAGCACCCAAGCCATAGGCTAAATAATTTCCATGATCCAAAAAAGCATTAGCACCTTCTGCTTTAGAATGTTCACGAATGAAACCCAATTGATTAGTCTTTTTCGCTGCATATTTATAAAGTTTTTTAGTAAGATCTGCTTCAATTTGTAGTAGTTTTCCCACACTATGGGCATTAACTATATTTTCTAATGATTTGTCAAACTCATTTTTCAATTCTGCTATATTAAAACCTTCAAGTTTTAATTCTCTATCTTTTGCCCAGACTTTTTGTATAAAAGTTATTCTCGCTATTTGAAAACGTTTTGCTGTATCTAATCTCTTTGTTTCATCAAACCAAAACTGCATCCAACCTTGAATATATTCTGTCGGTCTATATTCGCTTTGAGGTGTAAACCATTCAATCTCGGTTGCCATTAAAAGAGGAGTTGCTCCACCTCCGCTAAAACCGACGAGAACACCTGCCTGAGCAAGCATTCTCATTGCTGCCTGAGTTATAGACGTACCCGTTCCTAGTAGTAAGCATGTAGTATTTGCAATAGGAATATTCCAATACTGATATTCTTTTTCATTTTCACTAAGATAAAGTACTCGTCCGTCTTTTTGTACTACACGACACATTTCTAGGTAATATATATTTGCTCTTTTAGAGTGTAAAATAGCTTTTAAGTCTGTTAAAGATTCCATAATAGAAAATGATAACATATTTTGTTAAAAAAACATCAAGCTACATTAATAAAAATTTAATTGGAGAAAGAATTCTTCAAGTGGTGGACGAGGAGAGATTCGAACTCTCGGTACAGTTACCCATACGCATCCTTAGCAGGGATGTGGTTTCAGCCACTCACCCACTCGTCCTTTTGAAGACCGAGATTATAGTACTGTTTTCATAATATCTAGCTTAAAGTTATAGTTTTTTTATTTTGTTGTATAATACATAATAAAGTACGAGGAGAGGATATGAAAAAACTACTTTTTTATCTTAGTATTTGTATTTTCATATATGCAGATACTTATCCCTCTTTTACACAGCAAGAACTTAAAAAAAGTAATATTGCCGACTATGTCAATACTCTTGTAAAATACAAAAAGCTCTCAAAAACACAACAACTACGGCAGATAAATTTTTATCTCAACCAGATGCTTCCACAATACGATGTCATCACACAACATAAAGAAGATCAATGGGCAACACCAAAAGAATTTTTAAATCTCGGCTATGGAGACTGTGAGGACTATGTGCTAATTAAATATTATTCACTTATAAAACTCGGTTTTGATGAAAGAAAACTTTTTTTAACCTTAGTAAAAGAGCATTATTCTGGCGGTTATCATATGGTTTTAAGTTATTTCAACAAAAAAGGTCTGCCACCACTTGTGCTTGACAATTTAAGTTACAAAATTTTGGATTTAAACAAAAGAAAAGACCTAACACCTCTCCTTTTTATCAACAGTACAGGTGTTTACAAGACAAATAAGTACTATAGACTTAAAAAAGTTGCAGACAAATACAAAGAATTTGAAGAAGTTCAACATAAAGTCAAACAAAATTTTTAAATCAATGCTAATATTTTCGAAACAACTGCAGCAGGATTCTCAGCCTGATAAATAGGACGTCCTACGACTATAAAATCTACAAGTGCCTCTTTTGCATAGGCAACATCTGCAACTCTTTTTTGATCGCCTGCATCTTCACCAAAAGGACGAATTCCAGGTGTTAGTGTCATAAAATCTGCACTTGTAATCTTTTTAATAGATGCAGACTCAAAAGCCGAACAAACTACACCGTCAAGCCCGCTTTGCATCGCATCTTTTGCAAATTGGTCAGCTTTTGTAGCTATATCACTTGCGTAAACCTCTTGAAACTCTTCTTCACTAAAAGATGTAAGAGCTGTTACGGCCAAAACAAGTGGGCGCTTCTCATATTTTTCTAAGCGTTGCATTACAGTTTTCATAGCACGTTTTCCGGCACTTGCATGGACATTAAACATATCAACACCAAGTCCCATTATTGACTCGGCAGCATCTGCCATAGTATTTGGTATGTCATACAGTTTAAGGTCTAAAAATATTTTAAAATCAGGGTTAATTTGCTTGATGGCTTTTAAAAAATCTTCACCATCACGAATGTAAGTACGAAGTCCGACTTTAAGCCAGACATCATACTCTTTTATTTTTTGTATCAGTGCTAAATTTTCTTCTTTTGTAGGTAAATCAAGGGCAACGCATAATTCCATACTGACTCTTTATAGTTTATTTATGAAATTATAACATACATGATTGCACAATACTTTGTATTTTTGCAACAATACTAGGATCTTCCAGAGTAGAAATATCTTGAGTAATTTCCTCGCCTTTTGCGATCGAGCGAAGAATTCTTCTCATAATTTTCCCACTTCTTGTTTTAGGTAATCCCGGTATAAAAACCATATCATCACAAAGAGCAATATTTCCTATCTCTTTTTTAATGATACTATTGATGGCTTTTACTTCTTCTACCTCATCGGCAATACCTTCATCTGATTTGAGTACAACATATGCAAAAATGCCTTCACCTTTAAGTTCATGCGGTTTACCTACAACGGCAACCTCAGCAACATTAGGATGTTTTTTAATAGCTGCTTCAATTTCAGCAGTGCCCATTCTATGACCGCTTACATTAATAACATCATCCGTACGACCGGTAATTGTAATATATCCGTCTTCGTCATAAATAGCACCATCACCCGTAAAGTAAACAGGTTTACCCTCTTTTTTCACATCACCAAAGTAAGATTTCACAAATCGCTCTTCATCTCCCCAAACACCACGAATCATTGAAGGCCAAGGACGTGTTACACACATGTAACCGCCTTCTCCAACTTCAACTTTTTCACCACTCAGAGGGTCTAAAATCTCTGCCATAATTCCAGGAAGAGGGAATGTCGCACATCCCGGTTTAATAGGTGTTGCCCCTGGAAGCGGAGAAACTATATGCCCTCCTGTTTCAGTTTGCCAGTAGGTATCAACAATAGCGCATTTACTGCCACCTACCTCTTCATAGTACCATTTCCAAGCCGGCGGATCAATCGGCTCACCCACAGTTCCAAGAACTTTCAAGCTACTAAGATCATATTTAGCCGGTTCATCTTCACCCATTTTATGAAGTACACGAATGGCAGTAGGTGCAGTATAAAACTGATTAATTTTATACTCTTCGACCATTTTCCAAGGACGCCCTGCATCAGGATAGGTAGGCACACCCTCAAACATTACTGTTGTTGCACCCATAGCAAGAGGACCGTAAACTATATAAGTATGCCCTGTAATCCAACCAACATCGGCAGTACACCAGTATGTATCATTCTCTTTTACATCAAATACCCATTCCATAGTCATTTGTGCCCAAAGAATATATCCCGCAGAGTTATGTTGCACCCCTTTTGGTTTCCCTGTTGATCCTGAAGTATAAAGCAAGAAGAGAGGATCTTCACTATCCATAACTTCAGGTTCACAATGTACATC
>Ga0256836_1001054_pt1 | contig 12917 bp, 11 predicted proteins | sample 4561380metaG_FD_185974 | JGI IMG/M metagenome (GOLD analysis project Ga0256836, IMG submission 185974) | Hydrothermal vent microbial communities from Guaymas Basin, Mexico - 4561-380 | ecosystem: Environmental > Aquatic > Marine > Hydrothermal vents | place: Mexico: Guaymas Basin | collected...
CGGGCGAGAGCCTCGGCATTGAGGCGTTCTCTATGAAGCGCTTTGAGCCGGTCTCAAGGTCCTCAACGACCACCGTGCTCTCGTACTTATTGTCCTTCATGTTGACCTTGGTCAGGGTGTACGCTATTCTCGAGCCTTCAATCCTCGGGTCGTTCACGTAGGCGAACCGAGAAAAGGTCTTCTCGTTCCATTCGATACCGCTCATAACGCTATCACCAGGTTATGATAGGCGCCGAGGTATAAAAGCTTAACTCCAATGGACATCAATGAACACGGGAACCTTTAAAAGGAGCCCGCCGATAACGCTGGAAGGTGAAGGCTATGAAGGAAACAACGGCCGTTGCGGTGATATTCAGCACGGGACTTGTGCTCTCGCTCGCGCTGAGGACGTACTGGGGAGTGGTCTTCGCGGCGATGGGGATCCCGGTTTACCTTGCGTACATAGCCCGCGAGCAGAACATCCTCGCGAAGTCAAGGCTCTACGACAGGGACCTCTTCGTGATGATCGGGATAGCCATAGCGGTCATATTAGGCTTTGACTACTTCTGGGACCCCAGGGCGGGCCTCATAACTCTCGCCATAATCGTGCCTGTGATAGCGGCCCTTCACGATAAGATTAAACGCTCAAAGGGTGGCCAGAACGTCCAGCACGGCTGAAAGCTTTCCCTCCCTCTTGTACACTCTCAGGGCGCGTTTCATTGCCTCCCTGAAGTCCTCACCAAGGTTAAAGCTTTTGTAAACCCTCTTGGATATCGCGTTCCTTCCTATGAAGATCATAGCCATCGCGGAGGTCAGGTTGTTCGGCTTTCTCCAGTTGGCCTTCTCGAAGTCGATGATATAAACGTCCCCGCCAATTATGATGTGCTTGCCCCCCTGTATCTGGCCGTGATCGAGGTAAAGCCTGTCCAGGAGGGCAGTTTTCTCGGCTATCTGGAAGAGGTGCCTCTTCTTGAGCTCAGCGTAAAGGATCGGCTCGCCCTCTGCAAACTCACGGACGAGGTAGCTCAGGTTCCCAATCCTGCCCCGGGCGATGAGCGGGGGCGAAATTCCAAATGGTGATATTGCCTCGAGTATCTCCGCCTCTCTCCTGAAGTTGTCCCGGGGAGAATCCGGTCTCTGGAGTTTGACGATCACCCTCTTTTCTCCGAGCTTCCCGAGAAAAACAACGCTGGTTGTGCCCTTGGAGTAAGGCTGGAGGGCCTCGATTCCAAGCCCCGAAAGCTCCCGAAGGAGCTCCTTCCTTATGCGCTCCGGTATCAGGTGGTCGAACATGGCCCTCGATAACCTTAAATACCCCCTCCAATAAAATAGTTTTGGTGATAGCCCATGGTGACGGCTTTTATTTTGATGGTTACGGCTGCTGGAAAGGAAAGGGAAGTCATGGAGAAGCTTCTTGCCATGCCCGAGGTCAAAGAGGCCTACGTTGTTTACGGCGAGTACGACCTCGTTGTCAAGGTTGAGACCGATACTCTCAAGGACCTTGACCAGTTCATAACGGAAAAGATAAGGCGCATGCCTGAGATCCAGATGACCTCGACGATGATAGCGATCTGATTTCGTTCTTCTCTTCTTCCAAAGAGGAAATAGGGATCACTTGTTCATCATCAACCTTATCCTCTCGGCGGCGTCTTTGGCCTTGTCCGAGATGTTGCTGAGCGTTCTCGCGATGTTGAGGATGTAGGTTCCGTCGCCCCACGTTAGTTTATCTTCGTTCTTGAAGACGAGCTTCATCAGCTCCGTGTCGAGCCCATCGATGTTCTGTTCAACCCCTTCGATCTCCCTTATGAGCTCGTACTCCCGCTCGATCTCCTTCTCGGCAAAGCCGCTCTCTATAACGCGATCCATCTGGACTATCGCCTCATACACGAGCTTGGCAGCCTTTATGCTCTCCCGCCCCATCCTGAGTATCACGTCCTTGATTTCTTCCGGTATCTCCCCCGGCCTCTTCACGAGCAGCCATTTAGCAGTGTCCTCGGCGGCGTCGGCCACCTTGTCCTGCATGTGGAGGTATATCAGAACGTCCTCCCTCGCAACGGCCATCATGAGCTTCGAGCTGAGCGAGTCCCTTATCTCCTCCTTTATCCTGTCGGCGACGTCCTCGAGCCTGTCAACCTCAACGGCGAGCCTCTCCATCTCACCGTAGTTTCCGGCACGCCACGCCTGGAGGGCCCTCTCAAGGGTCTCGACGGTCTCGATAACAACTTCCGCATGCTTTATCAGGGGTTTGAAGGGGCTCTTCGCAAAGAGCTTGATCCAGACCTGCATGGTATCACCCCACGAGCATTAAGACCCTGAATATAACGGCACTTATAACTGCCGCAACGGGGACGGTAACGAACCACGAGATTATTATATCCCTCACGATGTCCTTGTTTATTGCCTTTACCCCCCTCGCGAGGCCTATGCCGATGACAGCTCCAACGACGGTGTGGGTGGTTGAGATCGGCATCCCGAGCCAGCTCGCAACGAGGACAACGGTCGCGGCCGAAAAATCGATCGTAAAGCCGCGAGTGTTCGTCAGCTCGGTTATCTTCTTCCCAACGGTCTCCATGACGCGGTAGCCGTATGTGGCGACGCCGACGGCTATGCCAAGGCCTCCCATCGCCAGGATCCACCTGGGCACTGGAACCTTCATGCCGCTCAGCCCCATCGAAGCTACCGCGTAAACGGCCGCAACTGGCCCTATGGCGTTGGCGACGTCGTTTGCCCCGTGCGCTAAAGCCACGTAGCCCGAGGTAACGACCTGGACGCGGCGGAATATGCTCTCAACACCGATGTAGGGGTCGCTTATTGGGAACCTAAGCCGTATCAGGGTGTAAGTAATCAGAAAAACTACAAAACCGGCCGGGATTCCGCAGAGAAGGACGCCCGCCTTCAGGTCTTTACCGTGGAGAACCTTGATGTAGAACATCGTTCCAATAACGACGAAGGCTAGGCCAACCCAGAGGGGAGACCAGAGGCGGGCGTTCTTAACGGGATCCCCGCTCATGAAAATGCTCCTTGTGAGGGCCTTGAACACGAGGTACGCCATAACCGCACCGACGATCGGGGAGAGGATCCAGCTGAGAACAACCTGTGCCATCTTACCCCAGTTCACTATAGAAAGTCCTGCGTAGACGATTCCGTAACCAACTATGCCGCCGATAATCGAATGGGTGGTGGAAACGGGGAGGCCAAACTTCGTGGCAATGATGAGCCATACCGTCGCGGCAAGCAGGGCGGCCACAGAACCGTAAATAAGAACAGACGGTTCTGTTATCTTGTCAGGATAGATTATGCCCTTCCTTATCGTCTCCGTAACGCTCTTCCCGAAGAAATATGCACCCGTGAACTCGAGAACGCCGGCGATTAAAACGGCCTGCTTCGGGGTTATCGCACCGGCCCCAACTGCAGTGCTCATCGAGTTCGCGGCATCGTTGGCACCTATCGCCCAGGCCATAGCGAAACCGACGACGATCGTGACGAGCAGCCATAGATCCATATCCCCCACCGGGCGGGACTAAACGGTCTCAAATAAATACCTTGTCGCAGTAGAATATAGGCAGCCATATAGGCTAAATAGCTGACGATAGAAAATATAGATCAGGGAAAAACCTGCGTTCCCGTCTTCCCTTCGAGGGCTTCAACGGCCCTGTCGAGCGAGGCTATTATCGCCCTTTCACCGCCCCACTCAAGGAACCTTATGACGGCCAGAACCTTCGGACCCATGCTGCCCCTCTTGAAGTGTCCCTCTTCGTAGTACTTCCCGAGCTCCTCGACGGTGACCCTCTCAAGCCACCTCTCGTCCGGCTTCCCGAAGTTTATCGCGGCACCGTTGACGTCGGTGAGAATCATGAAGATATCCGCCTTGACCTCCTCGGCCAGCTTTTCCCCCGCCAAATCCTTGTCTATGACAGCCTCGACGCCTTTAAGCTCTCCATTCTCCTCTACAACGGGAACGCCACCACCACCGCTCGCGATGACTATGAAACCCTTCTCCACGAGATCCTGGATCACCGGGGCTTCAACGTGGCCCTTGGGATCGGGACTCGGAACAACGCGCCTCCAGCCCCTTCCCGCATCCTCGATGACCACCCAGCCCTTCTCCTTGGCCAGCTTCTTCGCCGTCTCCTCGTCGTAGAAGGGCCCGACGGGCTTGCTCGGGTTCTTAAAGGCGGGGTCATTCTTGTCCACAATCGTCTGGGTTACTATCGTCGCAACTGGCCTGTCTATACCGCGTTTTCTGAGCTCGTTGATTAAGGCCTGCCCTATCATGTACCCGATCTGTCCCTGCGTCATCGCACCGGCCACGTCCATCGGCTGGGCCGGTATGCCGTAGAGCTGCTGGCCCGCGTCCATGTGGAGGAGTAGTGCGCCAACCTGGGGACCGTTTCCGTGAGTTATAACGACCTCGTAGCCCCTCTCGATTATGTCAGCTATCTGCTTCGCCGTCTTTCTCACGTTCTCCATCTGCTCCTCGTAGGTTCCCCTTTGACCTCGCTGGAGGATTGCGTTACCGCCAAGGGCTATGACGACCCTCTTCATTAGTATCACCTCCGTGATGTAAGGTTTCGTACTTGGGCATAAAAACGTTCGTTAGAAGACACTGGTGTCCACTGGAAAAAGGTTCGATGTGTGAAAAAATAAGTTGTCAAAGGTAAAAGGAGAACCCATTGGAGGGCAGGCTAAAGGTACCACTTGGAGAAGCTTTCAAGACCGAGCATCTCAAGGGTTCTCATAACTCCCAGCGCTATCCCCTCGACCTCTATTCCTCCGGGGAGCTTATAGGCGTCGCCGACGACGTAGACGTCTTTTATTGGAAAGTCCTCGACGACCTGACCGCTGGCAACCCGGTTCACAGGGTTTCCGTCGAGGTAGGTCTGTATCAGCAGGATTTCGCCCTCACTATCGAGGTTCGGGAATATCCTGTAAACGTCCTCTATCCCCTTCCTCCGCTCGGCCTTGATGTTCCTGCCCTGCAAAGCGTGGTGGAGCATTACTAGGGTGTAGCCCTCTTTGGCTAGCTCGGGGCTGAGCGATGACGGCTCGTTGTAGCCGTTTATCCTCTCGGTGTCGAGGGTGAAGACGACGGTGTTGCCTATCCTCGATTTACCCTTCAGGGCAACGTTGTACTTTATGCCCTCGCTCGGCTTCAGCGAATCGACGCGCCTCAGGTAATCCCGGTCGAAGTTGTCCCGGCCTATCAGCTCGACAGTTTCTTTGATTCCTGCGTTCGAGATGAGGACGTCATAGGGGAACTCCTCGCCTTCGGCGGTGATAGCCTTCTTCCCCTCAACATCGACTTCAACGACCTGCTTCCTTGTCAGCACCCGGCCTCCGTTCCGCTCGACGATTCCCGCGAGTTCCTCTGTTACAGCGCTACAGCCACCCTTAACCAACCCGGGACCGCCCCATTTAAGTGCCGCTTTAATTTCCCTCGCCAGTTCTTCGGCCGGAACGTCCAGAACGCTGTCGGCCCAGCCGAGGAAGCTCTTGATGAAGAGGTCAACGAACTCGTTATCACCTATCTTTTCCCGAATCCACTCGCGCCCGCTCATCTCGGCCTCTTCGCCTGCTGGCAGCTTGTTTCTCTTAATGTCGGCCAGCAGCTTCATGGCTCTGGCTTTCTCTCGGAAACTTAGATACTTCCATCCTTCCTTGTAGGGGAAGGTTTTTCCCTCGTAGAAAATCATGCCCTTCGGGTTGGAGTTGACTACCTGGACTTTCGCACCGAGCAGTTTCAGGAGATGAGCCAGAGGCCCGTCCTCGCCGTGTGGGAGCATGTGGAAGGCACCAGTGGAGAGGCCGAAGCCCTTGTACGGAAGGTTCGCGAACCTGCCGCCGATTCTCGGGGACTTTTCGAGAACCGTAACCTCATAGCCGTTTTTAGCGAGAAATGAAGCCGTCAGAAGGCCTCCGATTCCAGAGCCTATGACCACAGCCCTCATTCTACCACCGGGAAGAGAAGAGAGAGGGAATATAAAAGGGTGTCGTCAGAGCCTCCACTCGACCCCGAGAATCTCGCTGTAGGCCTCCAAAACCCTGCTCAGGTACTCCTTCGCCGTGCCGACCTTGTCGACCCTGAACTTCTCGGCCCACTTTTCGTTTCCGAACTCCTCGCTTCCGGCGGCGACAAGGTCTATGACGCGCATGCTGTCCCAGAAGACTGGGACATAACCGGCTTTCCTCGCGTACTCAATGAGCCTCTTGATCTGCTTTTTCGCGTGCTCCTCCATGTCGATGTTTATCCCATAGGCGTCCATGAACAGGGCCTTGAGCACTGGCTTCATCCAGCCCCTATGGAAGCGGCACCAGCCGACGTTGTCGTACCAGAACTCCCAGAGAGCTGAAGCGATTATCTTTTGGGCGAGCTCCTCCGGCTCGAGGAAGACGCCGAACTGGTAGAAGGTCCAGTAACGACCCTGAATCGGGAGCGGGATGTAGTTGCCTATCGCCCAGTACATCGTCGGCGTAATCTCGCCGTCCTCGCCGAGCGGAGTGAATACCGCGTAGTCCTTGAAGCTCTCGCCGTACTTGAGCCTGTCCTTAAAGCGCTCGTCGAAGATTACGCTCGCCTTCCTCTTGCCGAGGCCGAGTATTTTAGCAATCTCGTTCTCGCCGAAGGCCACGCGGTGGGCCAGCTCTGCCACGAGCTTGGCGTTGACCTCGCTCGTCTCAACGGGGCGTTCGATTAAAGCGTCCTTCGTAAACTCAGGCTTACCACTGAGGCCAACCTCCTCAGGTTTGAGCAGGTCGCGGTGGATCAGCTCAAGAACCCACGCTGCCGTTCCACCGAACTCTATCGCGTCGAAGCCCATGGCATCCACTGCAGGAACACTTATGTCACTGGCCCGGAGGGTTATGACGCCGCTGAGCGGGCCGTTGGCTTCCCTCGGCTCGTACTCAATGTGATGGCCGTTGGCGTACTTCTTACATACGACCGGACAGGGCTCACCACAGGTCGTCCAGTTCTTGGGCTTTATTGCCTCCTCGTTGAAGGGCTCCCAGTAGTGCTTCATTATGTTCTCATGGATTTTTATGCGATCCTCTTTCGGGATGTAGGGCATCTGCCAGTTGAGAATCGGGACGAAGTCGCCCTCGGCCGGATAGTTGCCCCCGAAGGTTCCGCCGGTGTTGAGCTTGGGGTTGAAGCGATACTTGGTGGTCTTCTCCGCTATGATCTCGTTGTAGGGCTTCTTGTGGACACCTTCGACTATCTCCTTGGCGGTTTTGAAGTTCGAGATGTCCTCGCCCGGGAACTTCCTCTTCCTCGGCTTGCCGCCGAAGATAATTCCGATGACGTTATGGGCCCTGAGCAGAACGCTTCCCGAACCTCCACGAGCCGCCCAGTCCTCACTACCCACGAGACGCTTGCCCTTCCTCAACGCCTGAGAGAATATGCCGCCGTAGTTTGTGTTCAGCGCGGCAGGACCAACGACTGCTATCCTGTACTCGAAGTCAAAGCGGCTTCCGAAGGCGTCTATGAGATACTGAGTGAGTGCATAGACACCTTCCTCGCCCTTGTAGCCCCTCCAGACCTCTATGACCTTTTCAAGCTCAACCTCGTGGAGCTCGACCCTTACGCTCTCACCGTCGTTGTAGAGGAGAACCACGACGGGCTTCTCGGCCTTGCCCTCAAAGGTCACGAAATCAACGCCGACGTTCTTGAAGGCGTAGGCGGCACCGCCCATTGCCGATGGAAAGAGCGTGCCGTAGAGCGGTGAGCGGAAGAAGAACATCAATCTATGCGCTCCGGGAAGAACCGAGCCCGCAAAGGGCCCCATGCCCATAACAACGATGTTCCGAGGATCGTAGGGGTCGATGGAATGGGTCTCAAGGCTTTCGTGAAGCTCAAGACCGTAATCTATGACGCCGTAGACGTCGTCCTTCTCAAACTCCTCGCTCTCAACTCTGTTTTCGTCCAGCTTGAGTTTGAGAACCGTGAACCTCATGATCTCACCCCGTTGTATCACTCCAAGTGTTAGGTAAGATAAGGAGCGTATTTAAGTTTTTCCTGTTTCCCGGGGAACACAAAAGAAATGGACACTCCTGAACAGCAAGAAGGAGGGGAGCAAAACGAAAGGGGCTCACTCAATGTCCTCAAAGCGCTCCTCAAGCCTCTTCAACACGCCGGGCAGGGTGGTGTATTCCATATCCTCGAGTGGCAGGCGGTGTGGCTCGAACGGACCGTGCCTGCGCATGTAATCCGTTATCTCAAGGGCCTTCTGCCTGGCGTAGTCGAAGGCCGGGTCGTCGAAGAGATCAACAGGACCGACGAGCTTTCCTTCTGGGCTTATCTGCCAGCCTAGAGCGACAACCCTCGGCGGACCGTCGAACCTGGTCGGATTGGCCTGGTGCATCGGAACTGGCATTATCGGTCCGTTGTGGCTTCCCCTCATCCAGCCGCTGACGAGATGCGGGAAGGCGAAGGGCTCAAGGACTTCTCCAAGGGCCGGAAGGCCGCTCTGGGCCCTGACTATAGCGACCGGGTCGTCCTTGCCCACGTATTCTCCAGCAATCTCGTAGAGCTTCTCAGTGCTGACCACAGCTACCGGCTCGTCCTTCGGAATCGGGTGGCCCTCCTTCGGGTAAACGCGCTTGATGACGTAGCGGCTCTTTGCCCCTATGAGTGCAAGGAGGTCGTAGACCTCCTCGGGGGTGTTGAGGATGACGCGCTTGTGCTTGAGGATGTCCCAGACCTCGAAGCGGAAGCCCATGTGCATCTTGGGGTCGATGACCAGGCCAGCGGTGTTGAACGGGTCGGCGAACATCCTGAATATCGGCAGGTTGAAGGCTCCAGGCTCAGTCTTGTCCATGTGGAAGGTCACCACTGGCTCGCTCTTCCTCAGGGTAATCTCCATCTCCGCAACGCCCGGGCCCATTCCGCGGACGTTTCCGCTGAATGCATCCTTGAGGAGGTCCTGTCCGGCGCCGTAGAGGCCAAGCTCCTTGGCGACCTTGGTTGCTTCCTCGAAGGCCTTCCAGGCCAGTCCGTGAACATCGGGGCTGTCAACGCCCTTCTTGTGGGTCATGATCAGCTGGAGGTCGTCACCCGCGTAAGCCACGTAGAAGTCGATTATCGTCCCTTCTTCCTTGGCCTTGGCGAGAATCTCCTCGGCGGTCTCTATGAGCTGGGGGTGCACCCTGGAGTGCCCCGGCCAGCCACCGATGTCAGCCTTAATCACGCTAATCGTTATTTTCTCTCCAACGGCCATGGCAACCACCGATAAGAACTGGGAGTTTTATGCTTATAAAACGTTAATATCACCGCCGATGATACACACGAATCCGTCAAAATTAGGGAAGCAAAAATGAACTTATGAACTCATTCGCATACGTCAGTCCAGCCGAACTGCTCCCTGACCACCTTGATGAGGTTCTTGAGCTCCTCCTTCTTGATGTTGACGCTTGAACTGGCACCAACCAGCGCTATTATACCATGAACTTCCTCCTGAACCTGTATAACATCGTCGTGAACCCTAACAACCCTGAGTTCTCTCCTTGCCGTCTCGTCCTCCCCTATCTTAAATTTATCCTTACCGATGACAATTGGCTCACCCACTAGGACCACCATTAGACTTGTCAATGTCAAACTTAATAAAATTTGCCATCACAAAATTTATAAACCTCCCCTCGCTAAGGTTGGTCGGACGGGGGCGTGGTGTAGCCTGGTCCATCATCGCGGGCTCCAGAGGTATGAGGACTTGCGGGTTTGCTGAGCGGGGATGAGCCTTTGGAGCTCTGACCCGGAGAAACCCGCGGACCGGGGTTCAAATCCCCGCGCCCCCACCATTACAGCCCTTTCTGACGAAAGCGCTGGCGGAAAGTGTTGTGCGTTGTTTTTAAGTTGATTCCCGGCAGAGGTTTTGCTTCATCGGAAGCGCCTGATGAACACCAACAAGAGAAAACACGCTTAAACAGGCGAGTTTAGAAGTAAACCACCTAAAAATCAACCCTTTTTTGAAAATGCATTCTCATTTTGATGAAACTTTGCGAAAGCAAAGTTTCTATGGTAGCCCCGCCGGGATTCGAACCCGGGTCGCGGGATCCAAAGTCCCGCATGCTTGGCCGCTACACCACGGGGCTGCCCGTTATGAAGAGCTGAGAAGAGGCTTATAAAGTTTAGTGAAAAGTCACCCCATAGGGATTTATCAAAATTCGTAGCCCTCTCCTAGTTTGACCAAGTTTGTGATTCTTTTGTGAAGTGCTCTTTTGATAGGTTTACCTTTTTAAGTGTGGAGTTTTAGTGAAGAATTCCTTTGAAAATGCCTGTTGGGACTGCAAGCCTTTTCTCAGCTGGCTTTCTGGGAGGAATCACGAAACTTTGATGAAACTTTGCCCAGCAGAGTTTCTAGAACGCGAACTCCTCGACGCTGAACTGCTCGATGACCCTCTCGAAGTCAGCCTCAGGGGTGTAAACGAAACCACAGCGGGTACACTTCAAAACGCCGTTCTCCTCGGTGAGTGGAGAGAAGCAGACCGGACAACGATACTCCTCTCGCTTTAGAGAGTCGTAAACTTCATCCCTCATCACGAGCAGGTTGAGCTCGCTCTCCCAGTCCTCGTGGAGCATTCCCCAATAAGGAGTCTCAACGGGATAGAAATCCTCGAGGATTAGGGCCTTAATCCCTATCCCCCTGATTCCCGGCGGAAGCTTACCGGCGGGTTCTATCCCAACCACGTACTGGTCGTAAAACTCTATGTGCTCCGTCCTGACGGTTAAACCGCGGGAGAGCCTCGAACGGAGCGGAATAAGCTGGAGAAACAGACTTTCCCTCTCGACGTCCCAGCTCGCGCTTATTGAAACGCCCTTCTTCGTGAAGAACTGAGTGATGTAGCGGTCGTCTCTCTCCTCCCCTACCAAGGAGAACCCAAGCTTTCTCATCGCCCTTCCGAGGAAGTTCGGCCTGGGGAGCTTCTGATAATTAATCAAGTACTCCCCGATCCACCCCGCCAGGGGCATGGAGTAGCCTATGAAGGCCTGCCTCTCGACGCGCAGGTAGGCAACGCTGGGGAGGAGCTTGAACTGGTCGAGCATCAAGAGAAATAGGCGGAAGGCCTATAAATAGCTAACCCCTCAACTCCCGAAGAACTCGTCGAGGCTTATGCGCTTCTTCCTCTTGGCCTTCGCCTTCTCCTTCTTGACTTCCTTCTTGAGGTTCTCCGGGGGCTTTTTCTTTGTCCGGGATTCTGCATCATTCTTCTTTTCAACCTCTTTGCTGGTCTTCGCTTTCCCCACCTTCCCGTTCTTTCCGTTGAAGCCGTCGAGGTAGCCGTTCTTTCCGTTGGAAGAACCAGTCCTCTCCTTAATCATCTTCTCGCAGACGTCCGCAGAGAAGCCGAGCAAAGTCCTCTGCTTTTCGGGCAAGACTGTCTCGAAGAGCGTCTTTATGTCCTTCTCGGTCAGGCAAATCCTCTGCCTCGTGTAGTCCTTGACGTTATAGCGGGTGACCAGCATCTTTGCAGTGGGTAGGTACTTTTCCACCGCGCCTTTGCTAACCGTCAGGACGATTTTTCCACCGCACTTCGGACAGCGGCCGGTAAGGGGCGGCCTCCTGTATTTCGTGTTGCACTTCACGCAGCGGAACTCCTGCCTCGTGAAGCTCCTCAAATTACCTCTCAAATCGGGAATCAGGTGGGAGTTGAGTATCGTCTCAGCCACGTGGTGCTCATCGACCGCCCGAATACGCTCCGCCAAAGCGAGCTGTCTCTCGACCTTCTCGACCATGTCGCCGAGCTGTTTGTACAGGCTCATCTTCGGGCCCAGGCCTATATCGTCCGTATCGTGGGTGAACTTTATCCCCTCGTACATCTCGGGCTTTCCAAGGCGGTCTTCAACGCGCTCGATGAACTTGATTTCCTTCGGCGATTTCATCTCGTAGGTGGCCTCATAGAATTCGAGGGGATAATAGCGGACGACGTCCATGTTGTGGACCTCGCTGTCAACCTCGCGCGGGTCGAGCCTCGTGGTGACGACCAGCGGGGCGTCCATCTTACCGCCACGCTTCTCGGGGAGGTAGTACTTGCTGAAGTTTAAGAGAGCGTCGAGGAGAAGCATGACAGCATCCTCGTCGCCATCACAATTTGCTGTAGTAATATTATTACTAATTATTATAGTGTGATATTTGGAGGCGCTTAGCGAGTATACAACGTCGTCGGGAGACTGAATGAACTCAACAGACCTAACTTTAAGGAGAACACCCATATCAGTAGCACGCCGATAGGGTTGGAAGTTATAGCCCCTCCACTGCGTGGCAACACTGTTCTTTCTTTTGCTAATGAATCCGATTGAATTCATGAAATTCAACGCCTGAATACCGTAGAGGTTCAAACGATAGATTTTAGACACTGGGACGGTACCACCCTTGACCCGATGGTATTTTTGAACAACGTTGCCGGGACGGGAATTCGCATCCCTGTCCACACCCCAGCTTGAGTAAAGGCCAAATTTAGAGATTAGCAATGTATCAATGTCCTCTAACAGGGGTCTGTTAACACTGTACACGACGACCATTGGTTTCGTTCCGATAATAGTTCCATCGCCCTCAAAGTAAGCCTTCAGCATCTCCGCAACGGCGTCTTTCGGCAGTACATAAACCAGAGGGGGAACGCGCTTTGTGTGGGCGTTCTTCCCTGCACTGAGAACTTCTGTGAAGAGCAGGTACAGAATACGCGAGCCAACAGTAACTTTCTCCCCGCGCTCGTATATCTTAAAGCCATCGCCAAAGGCATCTCTCAGTGCCCTCTTGAGGTCCTCGCGAACTTCATCGTCCGCTATCGAGAAGCTTATCTGGTAAACGCTGTCGCTTTCTCTCGCGTAGCCTTCGGCGAGGTAATAGCCAAGAACCCTCATCAGAGGCTTTATTGGAACAAAGCGCTTGATTGTGACTTTATCCCTCTTGAAAGCAAGCTTACAGTCGGGAACATCCTTAATGGAC
>Ga0256836_1001055_pt1 | contig 12911 bp, 12 predicted proteins | sample 4561380metaG_FD_185974 | JGI IMG/M metagenome (GOLD analysis project Ga0256836, IMG submission 185974) | Hydrothermal vent microbial communities from Guaymas Basin, Mexico - 4561-380 | ecosystem: Environmental > Aquatic > Marine > Hydrothermal vents | place: Mexico: Guaymas Basin | collected...
AGGTTAAACCTCTGATAGCTTTGAAGCAGTCCGAATCCTCTTTTATGGTTTTGAACAAGTATTTCAAAAGCCCTTTTAAAATCTTTTTTATTAAGCGCTTTAAGGAGTTCTAATTTTTTCTTTTTCTTAATAGGGTCGCTGATTGGATTAAGCACTTCCCCGCCTCCGATAACACGGCCGTTATGAAGTATTACAAAAGGGTCTTCAAATACTAAAAACGCTTTTTCTTCAAGTTTAACGGTTGCGTATCCTTTTTTGTCTTCAGGATTAAACATTAAAAGTTTTCCAGGAATTCTTTTAGCACCACTTATAAATAAAATTTCCATATTATGGAAAAGCTCTTTACCCTCAACCGGTTTTACGAATACGTCAATGAGTTTGAATCCCCTTAAATAGCCTTTTGTTGAAAGCAGGTAACCTTTTTTTAGTTCTTTATGGTTAATGTTTAAATTAATCGCAACCCTTTGGTGTGTGTAAGCCTCTTTTACGTCTTCACCGTGGACTTGAAGGTTTTTTACGGTTGTGAGCGTTTTTGTTTCGTTTATGTAAATTTTATCTTTAAGTTTAACCTTACCGCTTAAAACCGTCCCGGTTACAACCGTCCCTATACCTTTTAGTGAAAATACCCTGTCGATATAGTATCTGAAAAATTTAGAATGTGTAATCTCTCTTGGCGGCAGGTTAAAAAGATAATCTTTTAGGTTTTCAATGCTTTTTTTGTCATAAATAGATGTTTCAAAAATATCAAGCAAATTCAGGTTTTTGTATTTGGCTATTAAATCCCTGATTTCGTTTTTTCTTTTTTCGATTGTTTCTTTGTCTGCTAAATCGCATTTTGTAAGGGCTACTATTATGTTTTTAACTTTAAGAATATTCAATACTTCTAGATGCTCTATTGTTTGAGGCATTACGCCTTCGTTTGCGTCTATCGCAAAAAGCGAAGCATCAAACCCGAACGCTCCGCTAATCATGTTTTTAACAAGCTTCTCATGTCCCGGGACGTCTATGAAAGCGACGTTTACGTCGTTTCTTTTCATATTTGTAAAACTTAAATCAATCGTAATTCCTCTTTCTTTTTCCTCTTTAAGCTCATCCCCGTTGTATCCGGTCATGGCTTCGATTAGGGAAGTTTTACCATGATCAACGTGACCTGCAGTTCCTATGATTATATTACGCATTTTTCACCTCGCATGTAATTATTGAATTTATAATTTCGGCTAATTTTTCTATTTCATCATCCTGTACGCTTCTCATGTCAAGTACGAATTTTTCGTTTTCTATTCTGCCGATTACTAGATTCTTACGCATATCCTCTTCCCATTTTTTTGCATTGCCTTTAATCTCTACAACAACCGTAGGAATTTTGCGGTTTGGCATAGTTCCGCCTCCGACGTATGTGTGGGACTCTACAATTTCGGCTTTCAGGGCGGGAGTTAGGGATAATAGTTTTTTAGCTTTTTCTATAAGCTCATCAGTTGTCTGGAAAATTGATTTAAGTGTCGGGATTTTATCGTATTCTTCTTTAATATATGCCATTGCGGTTGCTTCAATGAGTGAAAGTGTGATTTTATCTACCCTGAACATTCTTAAAATCTGGTTTTGTTTGAGCTTGTCTATCAGCTCTTTTTTCCCGAGAATTATTCCCGCCTGAACGCTTCCAAAAAGCTTATCACCGCTGAAACTAATAAGACTTGGGTTTAATTTCATAATTTCATTAATGGGCGGTTCGTGGTTTGTAAGTCCGTAAGGGAGTTTCGGGATGTATGCGCTTCCTAAGTCGTAATAATCGAGCACATTTTTTTTGCGGGCAAGGTTGATTATTTCTTCAAGGCTTGCTTCTTCGCTGAAACCTTCTATTGAATAGTTTGATTTATGCACTTTCATAAGCATTGCGGTATTTTCCGTAATTGCGTCTTCATAGTCTTTTATTTTGGTTTTGTTTGTGGTCCCGACTTCCACCAATTTTGCACCGCTTGCTTTCATAACTTCTGGGACTCTGAAGCTTCCGCCGATTTCTACAAGCTCCCCGCGTGATACTATTGCCTCTTTGTCTTTTGCAAATGTGTTTAGTATCAAAAACACCGCCGCTGCGTTGTTGTTTACGATAAGGGCGCTTTCACTGCCGAACAGGTGGCTTAAAATTTTTGCGCTGTGGTGGTATCTGTCGCCCCTTTTACCTTTTTTTAGGTCATATTCAAGGTTGCAGTAATGAGTTGATCGTTCTTTTGCATAATCGAATATTTCGGGGTCTATCAGGCTTCTGCCAAGATTTGTGTGAACGGTAATACCCGTTGCGTTTATTACGTTTACGATTGATGGTGATAAAACATTGTCGGCTTTTGTTTTTATTTCGTTTATAATTTTTTCTTCGTTTATTTCGGTGATTTTGCCCGATTTTATACCTTCGCGTAATTGATTTAGGGTTTGCTGTATTATGGGAGTAAGGATTTTTTTAGGGATGGAATTTAGTTTTTTTTCGATTTTATCGACTTTTGGAATTTGTCTGAATAGATTCATAATTTACCTTTGTTAAATGCCGCCGGCATTTTTTGGTATTATTGTATCAAAAAAGGTCTTGTGATGAAACTGCTTATTCCTGCTAGAGGGGAATTTATGAGTTCTAAATACTGCCCGGATTTTGAAGAGTGCGAATATCTGATTATTTACGATACCAAAACTAAACAGTACGCTTCAAGAAAATCGCCGTCATTTTATACGAAAAATCCGGATGATTTGATTAATTTTTTAAAAGCTGTGTATATTAAAAACGTAATTACCGGCAAGGATATAAATGAAAAATATTTTAAAATTTTTAAAGTTGCTGATAAAGATTTAACCGTTGAAGAGGTTATAATGAAGTACAAAGAGGAAAATTAATCCTCTTATTTGTGAATAACGCTAATTGCTTTTTCTTTGAATTCTTTTAGTTTATTAATTAAGTCGCTGAAAATTGACGCTGTTTTGTGACCTTTGTTGATTTCGCTTTCAAGTTTTGTAATTTCGTCTTTTAGCATTTTATAAGTTGTGTCGCTTGTACTTGTGTATCCTAAAGCTTCGGCAATTACAAGCTGATGTTTGGCTTCCGCTAGATATTTAAGAGCCTGTTTTTTGTCTTTTTTAACGATTTTACTTGCTTCTTCTACTAGTGCCTGAGATTTGATTAACGGAATAGGAATAATGTTGTCAACTTCCACAAGTGTTGAAAGTGCCATTGCAAGTACGTCTTTGGCTTCTTTTATTTTGCCTTCGTTTATATATTTAATTGCAAGATTAAGTGCCGCAGGATATGTCGCAAGCGGTAAGTTTACGGTTTTAATGTTGATTTCACTTCTTAGTGAATTTAAAATTTCCCTTGCCTTAGGAATTTTGTTTTCTTTTAAAAGAGCTTTTGCCTGTGAAGTAAGTGTTTTGATTTTTTTAATATCTCCTACGAACTGATAAGCGTTGATTTGAACGTCAACGGGCAATAAATACGGTGCGTTAGGTGAATTCAGAACTACCGCAAGCTCACCTACCGCTTTTTTAAGCGATTCTTTTGCTTTGTTGGTTTTTTTGTTGTTTAGGTAAATTAAAGCATCCTGAGTATATTGTATCGCTCTTATAGCCTCTTTGATTAACTGTGTGCTTTGAGCTTTTTTTTCAGCTTTTACCACAGCGTTTTTTGAAACGTTGTTTGTTTTAGCGTCTGCCGCAAAACTTGATGTTACAAGAATACTAGCAGCGACTATTGATGTAAGTAATTTTTTCATTTGTCCCTCCTTAAATGTTTTAGTGGTGGTATTATAATAAATTAAGTCGGTAAATGTCAAGTAATATGAAGTTAAATAGCTCAAATTTAATTGTTGTTTAATACTGAATTTAAAAAAAATTAAATTTTAAGAGTAATATATTTTGGATATAATTTCATAAAAAAAAGGTTAATAATGAAATTCATCGGAACTCGTGGAACTGACGAAAAGAAAACTTTCAGTGAGGTGATACTTAACCCTGCGGCTCCAAACGGCGGACTTTACGTGCCAAGTAAATTACCGAAAATCGATGAGAGGTTTTTAAACAGATATTATGATGTGGAAGATGAAAAAACATACAGACATCTTGCAAGAGGGATACTTAAACTCTTTAAAATCGATATTGATAAAGATTTGATTGAAAAAGCTTTATATACGTATTTAAGGGAATTTGACGACCCCGACGTCGTGCCTGTGGTCAAACTGGATAAAGAACTTTTCATAGGCGAACTTTGGCACGGACCGACAAGAGCGTTTAAAGATATGGCGCTACAGCCGTTTGGTGTAATACTTTCGGCGTTGGCGAAACAGAGAAACGAAAACTATTTGATTTTAGCGGCAACTAGCGGAGATACGGGACCTGCTACTCTTAAAACGTTTGAAAATAAACAAAACATTCAGGTTGTGTGTATCTATCCCCATGAAGGAACGAGCGAAGTGCAAAAGCTTCAAATGGTGACAACTGATGCCGAAAATGAAAAAGTACTCGGAATTATAGGAAACTTTGATGATGCGCAAACTGCTTTAAAAGCACTTTTGAAAGATGAAGATTTTAGAAAAACGTTAAAAGAAAACGACATAAAACTATCAGCCGCAAACAGTGTGAATTTCGGAAGAATTATTTTTCAGATTATTTATCATTTCTGGAGTTATTTAAAACTTGTGGAAAATGCCGAAATTGATATGACGGATAAAATAGACGTAATTATTCCAAGCGGAAATTTCGGAAATGCTTTAGGCGCGTATTACGCTAAAAAAATGGGTCTTCCGATTGAAAAAATTGTAATAGCATCCAATAAAAACAATATTTTATATGAATTCGTAAAATACGGAAAATACGACTTAAGGGACAAAGAACTTATTCATACCATTTCACCGGCTATGGATATATTAAAATCAAGCAATGTAGAAAGGGTGCTTTTCGATAAATTCGGAGAAGTTAGGACAAAAGAACTAATGACTTCTCTTGAAGAAAACGGGTATTTTGAATTGAGCGAAGAAGAACATGCAAAAATTAAAGAGGATTTTCTTGCCGATTTCGCAACGGACGCAGAATGTGAAGAAATAATAGCAAAATATGCGAAAGAGGGCAATTATATAATGGATGCACATACAGCAACGGCCGTTAAGGCATATGAATACCTAAAAGAAAAAGGTGAAATTAATAACAAAGTAGTTGCTTATTCTACTGCCGAGTGGACAAAATTCGCTCCAAGTGTTTATGAAGCCCTTACGAAAGAGGATATCAACCGTGAAATTGCCGAACTTGAAGAAAATACTTTAAGCGATAAAGACGCTATTGCCTATATTGAGGCGCATTATGATGTTAAGGCGCCTGATAGCATAAGAGGGCTTTTTGAAAAAGAAGTTAATGAAATCGTAATTAATAAAAATGAAATAAAAGAAAAAATTATCGAATTTATTACAAACGGAAAATAGTGATAACCGTAATCGGTATTTATATATTTATTGTTTTAGGTTTTTTTGCAAAAAAAAGATTTAATGAAATTGACGGCAAAACTTTGGTAATACTTTCTACTTATTTTTTACAGCCTTTTCTTACCCTTTGGGGTATAATGCTTATCCCTATAAATTATGATTTAATAATTTCTCCTATTGCATATCTTGCGGCGGTTTTTGTCAGTCTGCTTTTTACCTTTGCTTTAACTTTTTTAATAAAAGATAAAAAAGAAAAAATTATAGCCTCTCTTACGCCGCTTATAGGAAATACCGGGAATCTCGGAATTCCTCTCTCTTACGCCCTCTTTGGCGATATAGGTGCAAGTATTGCTACGATGGTTAATCTTGCGAATATATTTTTTATTTACAGTTTTGGGGTATTTTTCTTTGCAAGCGGTAAATATTCGTTTAAAGACGCTTTTTTTAAAATTATAAAAATTCCGGTTATGTGGTTTGGTATACTTGCTCTGATAATTAATATTTCAGGTGTTATGTTTAATAAAGATATTATGAAAATACTTCAAATGGGGGCATTTGCTTCGATTGTGGTGCAGCTTTTGATATTCGGAATATATGTGGCGGAGATTAAAACAAGGGAAATCAGCACTAAACTTGGAATTATTACAGTTATTAACAAATTCATAATCTTTCCGCTTGTAGGTTTTTTTGTTTTAAAGATGTTTAATTTAAAGCCGCTTTTTTTAAAAACGGTTTTACTTGAAATTTTTACGCCTCTGGCTGTAACCAACGTAAACCTCTCAGCCCTTTTTGATTTGTATCCTAGAAAAGTTGCAATGCTTGTGATTGTTACGTCGATTATTTTTGTGCCTGTTATTTTCCTAATAATATAGCTTTAATCAACCCGAAATATTCGTGAATCGCTTTGTATGAATGAAAAAAGCTCCCTGCATTTGGGAAGATATCCCATGCCGTATAGGCGGGGTTATAAAAAAATCCGACGGGTTTTGGGATGATTTTAAATCCGAAATTTTTAAAGATTTTAACGCTTCTTTTCATATGATATGCGCTTGTGACAAGATATATTTTTTTAGGTAGGTTTAATTTTTTAAAAAGGGCGGCTGTGAATTTTGCGTTTTCGTATGTATCGAGAGATTTGTTTTCATAATATGTTTTTATTTTACAGCCGCATGTTTTGGTAATCAGTTCGATATCTTTTTTTACATTTTCGGCTTCTTTTATCTTTTTTATGCCGCCTCCCGTGAAGACAAAAGGAAGATTGTTTTCCTTTGCAATTAAAAGCCCGTAAACTTCTCTTTTAAATGCGTCTGGGGAGGCTTTTAATACATCGTATGAATTGGTGCCTCCCCCTAAAACCACAACTGAGCTTGGAGTAATGTTATCCGCTTTAAAATTATGTTCAAGCGGATAAAGTAAAAGATTGGAAACAAATTTGGTCGAAATCGCCCAAAGTAACACGGCGGCAGAAAAAAATATAATTTTTGCTTTTTTTGCATAAATTGCCGCTAAAAAAAGTATAATTATAAAAATTCCCGGCGGCAGACAAAGGTAAGTGAAAAGTTTTGAGATAATAAACATTTAAAGCCTTTTTGTGAAATTGTAGCAAAAGGAATAGATGGGGAAAAGAGGGAGAGGAGAGAAAGAAAAGAATGGAAAAAGGATATTTATGAATATTTTAATTACGGGAGCGAGTAGAGGGATAGGGCGCGAGCTTGTAAACAGATACAATAACGGCAAAAACAAAATATATGCCGTGGCAAGAAACATAGACAGTTTAAAAGGTATTGAAAATGTAGTGCCAATCAAACTTGACCTTTCGGATTTGGAAAAAGTTGCACATTATTTCAAAAACCTAGACGTAAAATTTGATTTGGTTATTGCAAATGCCGGTATTTCACTGCCGCATTCGCCTTCATTTACGCCGTTTGAGGATTTTAAAAAAACGTTTGACGTTAATTTTTTCAGTGTTCATGCGATGCTTGAAGGGGTGGTGCCGAAAATGGATAAGGGTAAAATTGTTTTTATATCATCCCTTGCTTCCTTAGTTGCGGCACCAAGTTCTATGCCTTACAGTGCAAGCAAAAGGGCGCTTAATTCTTACGCGCAGTCTTTAAGAAACCTTTTAGCGCCCGATATTAAGGTTATAAACATACTTCCGGGGTTTATTAAAACGGATATGACTGATAAAAACGATTTTTATATGCCTTTTTTAATGGATTTAAAAGACGGGGTTGACAGGATAATTTATGCGATAGAAAAAGAAAAAAAAGAGTATGCGTTTCCAAAAAGGTTTTATTATTTGATAAAATTGTTTAATATGTTGCCGCTTTCTCTTCAGGATGCGATTTTAAGAAAGGTTGGCAGATGAAGTTAAAAGAATTGAAACAAAAATATTTAAAAGACGGTATTGAAATTGTAGGAGTATTTGGTTCTTATGCAAAAAAAGAGAATGATGAGTTTAGTGATATTGATATAGCATATAAATTAAAGCCGCTTTTTTTTGAAAAATATAAAGACGGGTTTTCTCAGATAATTAAAATAGACGATGTAAAAAACGAGATTCAAAAAGAATTAAAAAGAAAAGTTGATTTTGTTCCGTTTAGTAAAAAGTTTGAGGAAATAGAGTATGTCTGATAAAGCAAAAAAAAGATTAATAACAATATTAAATGCTTTTGAAGATATTGAGTTTATATTAAAAGGTGTAGATTTTAAAATTACAAAAGCTATCGAAAACAAGATTTTAAAGCCTGCAATTAGAATGCATATTATCAGAATTGCCGAACAGTTTAATAAATTAAAAGATGAGAATGAATTTGAAATTTTAGAAAAATTTGATAAAAAGGATTTAAGAGGTATCAATGCCATTAGAAATTTTATTGCACATGATTATGATAATGTAGAAGATGCGATAATAGAAAACGTGTTAAGATATAATTTCCCCGAGTTGAAAGAAAAAGTTAAACAAGTTTTGAAGGAATATAATGATTAGCGTATGCACATACTGCGGGGTAGGGTGCGAAATAGACGCACAAATAAACAATGGAAAAATAGAAAAAATTATGCCTGTAAAGAATGGAAAATCAAGCGGCGGTGAGCTTTGTATCAAAGGCAGATACGGGTTTGAATTTTTAAATCATAAAATTACTAAACACCTTGTAAGTTATAAATTTATAGAAAACAATAAAGATAATTTGCCGTTTGAATTAGCCGTAAGACTGGCTAATTTATACGAATATGATGATAAATTTTATGAAGCCCCGTATTCTTTGGCACTCGACCTTGCAGCATGGAAATTAAAAGACATTTTAAAAAAATACACTCCTAATCATATAGCATGTATAGGAGGGGCTAGGACAAGTATAGAAAGTGCGTGGTTTTTTCAGCATTTTGCAAGAAATGTTTTAAAAACTCCTAATGTTGATAACTGTGCAAGGATATGTCATTCTCCAAGCCTTTCAGGACTTAAAATGAGTATAGGAGAAGGGGCTAGCAGTGTTGAATTTGATGAAATTTTTAAAGCTGATGTGATATTTATAATCGGCTCAAATACGACTCAAGCTCACCCGATGGTTGCAAGTAGAATCATTAAAGCTAAAAGAAGGGGTGCTAAAGTAATAGTTGCGGATGTGCGTGAAATACCTATAATGAAGTTTGCGGATATTAGCGTTATTTTGCCTTTTGAAAGCAATCTTTTGTTTTTAAACGCAGTTGCCAGGGAGATGATTGAAAAAGATTTGATTAATAAAGAATTTATTGAAAAAAGATGCGTAAAATATGAAGAGTATAAAGAAAATATACTTAAACACCCCGATTCGAAAGAATATTTTGAAAAACTAAAAGGGTTTGAGTATATTTCAAAGCAGATTGAAGATATTGCAAAATTAATTTCTAAAAACAAAACGATTTTTACATGGGGGCTTGGGGTTACCGAGCATATAGACGCAACCGAAGCGGTAAACGCTATAAGCAACCTTGCGATGCTTAGCGGAAATTTCGGCAAAGGTGCTGGAGTACTGCCGCTTAGGGGCCAAAACAACGTACAAGGTGCCTGTGATGTGGGGTGTTTGCCGTATTACGGTCCCGATTATACCCTTCCTGAAAAAATAGGGCTTATGACGCCGGATGTGATAGAGCATATTAGAGATGGCAGAATAAAGGCCATAATCAATATGGGGGAAGATATTCTGCACGTTCATCCTAACCTTAATAAAATAAAAAAAGCATTTGAAAATCTTGAATTTTTAATGGTAATGGAGGTTATGAGAAGCGAAATAACCGAAAAAGCGGATATAGTTTTTGGGGTAAAAAGCGCATATGAAAAAACGGGAGTATATGTAAACGCCGAAAGAAGACTTCATTTAAGCACACCTTTGGTAGAATGCAATATGCCCGATGACTGGGAGGTTTTGGCGGATATTTCCAAAAAAATGGGAACTGAATTTGATTTTAAAACAAGTGAAGATGTTTTTAACGAATGCAAAAAAGAAGTCCAAAGATTTAAAGGCGCAACGTATGAAAGACTTAGAAAAAAACCTCTTTGCTGGCCTGTAAGCGTTGACGGCGGAGATTCTCCGGTACTTCACACCGAATCATTCAGTACGCCTGATGGAAAAGGGCATTTTCATTATCATCCGTACCATTTAAGGGGTGAAATAAAAGACCTGCTTGAAGGCAAAAGGAAATGGTATCTAAACACGGGGCGCGAGCTTCCGCAGTATAACAACGCCGCGCAGACAAAACCGAGTGAGAAACTGACTAAAAAATACGGTGAAGATATTTTGCTTGTAAATGAAATACACAAAAACGAAATAAGCGAATTTGTAAAACTCCGCTCAAAACATGGTGAATCAAATGTTTTAAAAGTAAAATTTACAAAAACGGTCCGCCCGTTTACCCTTTATACTACGTTTCATTTTGCAAAAAGCAATATTAACGCACTTTTTGGAGACGAGCACGACCATAAAGTAAAAACGGCAAGATTTAAAAGTGTGGAGGTTGAGGTAATAAATGTCAATAATTAAAGTAAATGAGTTTTTAAAAGGTGAATTTGATTATGTTTTAGATGCGAGAAGTCCTAAAGAATATGAAGAATCCCATATCCCAGGAAGTCGGAATTTTTATGTTTTAAATAATGAAGAGCACGCCTATATCGGCAATTTGTATACAAATGTCTCTAAAGTCAGGGCGAAAAAAGAGGCGGTGGTGTTTATGCTTAAAAATATTTCAGCCCAGCTTGAAAAGTTTGATGCAAAGCCCGGCAGTAAAATACTTGTTTACTGTGCGAGGGGAGGGAAACGCTCAACCGCTTTATATACCATTCTTTCACAGCTTGATTACAGGGTTTATAAACTTGAGGGCGGTTACAAGGCTTACAGAAAATGGGTGGTTGAATATCTTCAAAACTTTCCGCATAAAAAATTTATTGTTTTGAGGGGAAACAGCGGATGCGGAAAAAGCGAGCTTTTAGAACATCTAAACCCCTCTTTGGATTTGGAAAAACTTGCAAACCATTTCGGCAGCAATTTCGGATATAAAGGCTCACAGCCTTCCCAAAAACAGTTTGAAAACGAAATTGCTACGTTTTTATATAAAACCGACCCGCAAAAATATATTTTTATAGAGGCGGAAAGCGCTAAAATTGGAAAATTGATAGTGCCTAAACTTTTGCATACAAGAATGCAAGAAGGAATTCAAATAGAAATAACGGCCGATATTAAAGACAGGATTAAAAGAATAATCAAATATTACGGTGATATAGATAAAAACGAATTTATTAATACGCTTGATAAAATAAAACCTTTTATTTCCAAAAAAGTTTATGAAGAGATTAAAGAATATTTTAATAAAGGCAATATTGAAAAAGTAGCGGAAATTTTGCTTACGGAATATTACGATAAAAAATATAAAAAAAAGCCTGCCGATTTTATCGTTAAAAACAATAATTTGGAAAAAACCGTTAAAAAAATTAATTCAATTGCCGCATCTGTTGTTAAGCCATCTGATACTTAAAAAAATCATAACCGAAAAAATAATCATCAATGCCGCTACGGGTGCTGAATAGTTAAGTCCGAAATTTATAAACCTATCATAAATCAAAACGGGTGCTATCATAGGATGATATGCGATAATTACAACCGCACCGAATTCTCCAAGCCCCCTTGCCCACATCATAAGCATTCCGTTAATTATGTCCTTTTTTGCGTTTGGAATTACTATTTTTATAAACGTTTCAAATGCTCCTGCACCTAAGGAGCGTGAAATGTTTTCAAGTTTTACATCTACGTTTTTAAATCCTTCTTTTGCCGAGTTTATAAGATACGGCGCTGAGAGAAACATCATAGCAGCCATAATTCCTGTAGTGGAATCTATAAATCCAAGACCTATTGATTCTAGAAATTTTTGTATGTTTTCGCTTCCGAATGTCATAAGAAGCGCAATTCCTGCCGCCGTGTGAGGAACCATTGTGGGAATATCTATAAGGCTTTCAAGCAGACTTTTTCCGAAAAACTCGTATCTTGCTATGATATATGCAAGCGGCAGTCCCGTAATTACGACAAAGAAAGTAGCCATTAAAGATACTTTCATAGTAAGAAGAATAGAACTTAAAACCTCCGTATCTTTAAGAGTTTCAAAATAGGAATTCATACTGACGCCAAAAATCAGTTTTAATAAAGGAATTGTTAAAAAAAGTATAAGTACTGCCGCAAGAATTACAAATGTTTTTTTCATCATTTTAACATTCCTTATGGTTAATTGGTTTTAAGTTTATTAATTTTCCATTTTCCATTGTCAATTTTCCATTCTTATATAAAGACCACATCTTTTTTATTAAAACAGATATAGATTTTTTCTCCTTTGTTAATTAAAAGTTCTTCGAATCTTTTTTTGGGTGTTTTAATAAAAAACTGAAACTCTTTTACTTTTACGAATATTTTATAATGGTCTGTAATTCCCATTATCTCTTCTATAACTCCTTCAAAGCAATAATCGCTGTTTAAAGGGGTTTTTGAAAGGATGATTTGGTTCGGGTCGATTGAAAAGTATTTGTGCGAATTTTCAAAGCCTAAAAGGGATATGTCAAAAAGGTTTTTAAATCCTAAAAATTTTGCAACTTCTATGGAGTTTGGATTTTTAAGTACGCTTTTTGCATCTCCTGTTTGAAGCAGGGTGCCTTTTAATATTATTCCAAGTCTGTCTGCAAGGTATGAAGCTTCCCTGAAATTATGGGTTACGTGAATGACTGAAAGGTTGTATCTTACCGGCAATTCTTTTAAATTTTTCATAATTTCGTTTCTCATAGTAGGGTCAACCGCGCTTAACGGTTCGTCAAGAAGCAAAAGTTTTGGCTGGGAATATATAGCCCTTGCAAGCGCTATTCTTTGTTTTTCTCCTCCGCTGAGGTTTTTTATATCTCTTTTTAAAAGGTTTTTTATTTGTAAAAAGTTTATTAAATCTTCAAAAAGT
>Ga0256836_1001057_pt1 | contig 12890 bp, 8 predicted proteins | sample 4561380metaG_FD_185974 | JGI IMG/M metagenome (GOLD analysis project Ga0256836, IMG submission 185974) | Hydrothermal vent microbial communities from Guaymas Basin, Mexico - 4561-380 | ecosystem: Environmental > Aquatic > Marine > Hydrothermal vents | place: Mexico: Guaymas Basin | collected...
CATCCGACCGTTCTTCCCGCTGAAAACAGGAAGTTCTCCGGCGATTTGGCAGGAGCGATAGCCCGCTTATTCGAGTCAAAGTTCAGAACGGCGATGTTCCTCAACGGGGCGGCTGGAAACGTGAGCACGAGGTTCACGCGGAGGGCTCAAACGCCCGACGAGGTTCTCAGGCTTGCGAGGCTCTTCTACGAGCAGGTTGCGCCCTCGTTCGGAAGGGCACAGAGAGTTAGCGGTGCAATTAACGTCGAGTGGAGGAACCTGAAGCTGAAGCTCAGGGAGTTCCCGCCCGTTGAGACTGTTGAAAAGCTGGAGAGGGATGCACTCAGGCGGTGGAAAGAGTCCGTAAACGCCCCGCTCCCCGTGCGTAGGATGCTCGAGAGCAACTACCTCGGCGTTAAAATCCTGAAGCGCAGGCTTTCCCTGCTCGAGGGCATTGGGAGCATAGACTTCAGAATAGCGAAGATGAGCATCGGAAGGGACATAGTTGCCCTCTTCGTTCCGGCGGAGCTCTTCGTGGAGTATCAGATAGCCGTTAAGAAGGCATCAACTTACCGTTACACTATGCTCGTCGGTTACTCCAACGGCTACTGGGGGTACGTCCCTTACGGAAAAACAGGGGATAGCACGTACGAGATGGCGGTTTCACTCGTTCATCCCGATGAATACGATAGAATCCTTGAGACGCTCGTTGAGCTCGTCAAGAAATAAAAGAGGGAAAATTATGAGCCTGGCTAGGATAGAAACTCGAAAGTCTTGTGAAGTTCGTTGTTCGCCCAGTTGAGCTTGAGCTCGTTCTTAGCCGAAACCTTGGCGTCTATTGTGACTTCCGTTTTTCCAGTGCTGAGTACCAGGACGGGAATAAGCACGCTCTGTTTCTTTTTGAGGGTTCTCAGGTGGAACGTTAAAGTTCCCTTGCGTCCTCTCACCCCTTTTACCCTCACGTTTACAGTAACGGTGACTCCGACTGCGTCGGTATTTCCGTAGTTTTTGACCTTCAAGAGTATTAGCCTGACCTTGGTCCTCCCGAAGAAATGGAGGTTCCTGACGCCGCTGATGCTCAATGTAACATCTGGGCTGTCAAGCCTCAGCTTCACATTCCACCATCTGAAGTACACGACTCCCTTCGCGGGTTCGAGGCTTATCTCCCTTCCCTTCCTCGAGACGAAGTATATCGCGTTGAACCAGAGCCTGTAGTTGTACTTTGAGCTGAGGATGCTCTTTGGCGCATATTCTAAGTCACCGCTCGTAAGCTCTGGGTGGAATCCGAACAGGACTACATTTCCGTGCCCGTATTTTGAGTATATCACTGCAGAGGAATCCCTCATAACGCTCTCAACGAACGTCCTGTTGAAGTCGCCCCAGCCGTAGCTGAAGGCTCCTTCTTCGGCCGGTGAAACGTACTTCACGAGCTCGACGTAGGGCTCGACGTCTATTCCCAGCGGTGTGTCGTTCTTGAGGTCAAAGGGCTTGAACACCGGCCCGTTCCAGTAGATTGCGTCGAAACCGTCCCTGAACCCAAAAACGACCGGGTTGTTCTCGTTGGTAACTTTGACGTGAACTATGCCGACTCCAAGCCACCACTTGGGCCAGTTCTTGAGCTCTGCATCCACGAGCTGGACTTTGCTCGTTGGTTCGTTGTAGCCCTTGATCACTGCATAGCCCCCGGCGCACACGCCTATTAGACCTCCACCCCCAGCCAGGAACTCGGCGAGCTTTTCGGCGCCCTCCTCACCGAGGAGCTTGGCTTCCCAAGTGCCGCTTCCCGGCGGGAGTATCAGGAGGTCGTACTTGTTCAGTATTCCCTGCTTTATGCTGCCGTTGCTCACGATGTCGTACTTAAAGCCGAGCTCCTTGAGGACGTCGTTTATCGTGTAATTGTAGCCAACATCCAATAGTGCTATCTTCGGGGGCATCAACGGTATGGCCCTCACACTTGGAAGCCTCTCAAGAGGAACAACCTTTATTCCTGCTCTCGCTGCAGTTTTCTTGAGGTTCTCCAGTTCGTAGCGCTCTCCTATGAGGATGAGTGAGCCCTTCGGGGCGGTTATTCCCTTGACTTCTAGGTCTTCTGTAATCATATATCCTGTGAAGTCGCCGGCGTAGAGTTCCTTGTTTATGAACGCAAGGAGGTCTATCACCTTGTTCGCCGTCCAGTCGTTTCTGGGTTTGTCCGCCGGCAGGGTGACGAGGTAGATTGCCTTCTCCGGGAACTCGGAGAGTGCGAAGTCCTTCTCCTCCAGGACTTTTTCCATCGGTATCCCATAGCTCTGAACGCCGACGAGCGGAACGCTCTTGGTTCCTGTAATCCCAACGAGGTGACCCTTCACGACGCCGACCCAGCTGATCGGTTCGCCGTAGTCCTTGAAGTAGGCCATTGGAATGAGCCAGTCAACACCCAGCTTGACAAAGTCGCTCCAGACCTGAGCGTAGTGCATTATCTGGAACTCCTCGGGGTAGAGAATGTTGTCCCTCGTCCAGTCGGGCATCAGGGCGGCAGACACTATCGGCTTCTCTCCGTTCCAGGTCTTGAGGGAGTGCACAACCTGGGTGATGTTGCCGACGTACGAGTCAACGTCCTTCCTCCTAAGCTCGAACCACTTAACGATGTCCTTGTCACCCTTTACGTAGAGTTTGAAGATGTAGTACGGATCCTTCGGCCCCATCGTCTTGTTGGTTCCCGGAATCGGGACGTCGTTGTAGAAGGTGTGCTCCACAGCCAGGGTTACCTTCGTGACGTTTATCCCGGCCTCCTCGGCCCTCTCAAGGTCCTTTGGAGAGAAGCTGTAAACCATGTGGGGGTACCTTATGTAGTCGAGGTGAATTCCGTCGAAGCCCATTGAGACTAGCTCCTTGGCGATGTTCTCCAGAACCTTGAGGTACTCTTTATTACTCAGCCTGACCCTCCCCGGGACAGGATATGCCTCCCAGTTCTTTGAGGCCTTTCCAACGTGCCAGATCGGGTCGGTCTTTCCAAAGAAGTACTTGTCATAGTGGACTATCATCCAGGCGTGAACCCTGATGCCGTTTCTGTGTGCCTCCTCGAGGAGCGGCTTCAAGATGTTGGTTGTGTTGTACGGATAGGCAGGGTATGTTCTCTCAGGATATACCTTGCTCGGATAGATTACGTAACCTGAGGTGAGTTTCACTTCAATGAACACGTCTGTTATCCCGGCCTCCTTGAGCTCGCTTACGAGCCTTTCGGCGGCCGTTTTCAGGGCCTTCTCCTTCACGTCTTCTGGTATGGTGGGATAGACCTTCTCGTCGAAGGGGTTGCTGTAGCCGAGCTCCTCAAGGGCCTCCTGGTAGTAAGCCTTGTACGTGCTCGGCCACATCCAGACCCCTGAGACAACATTCTGGTCAATCTTTTTCTGCTCAACCTTTGCGAATGTTGCTGAGGGCATCGCCACTAGGGACATCACTACCAAAAAAACGAGGGCCAGTACAAGGGGTTTCCTGACCATGGTATCACCCCATCCTTTCTCGATTTAAAACTATTTAAAATATTCGGCTAATTTTGTTAACTTTCTTGCAAATTTTGAACATTTCTTATAGATTTGTGGACAATATTATCGGCAGAATGCTGGAGGTAAAGGGCGATAAGGGAAATCAATGAGAAGTCTTCGCGATATTTTTATTGATATATACCCGATCCGACCAATAAGAAGAACTTCAGCTGACGTTTCTTTCACTTTTGGGGTAAAACCTTTTAACCTCCCTTTTTTGAGTATCCTTGAGCGAAAAGATTTGGGTTGCGAACCGATGAGGAGTGTCATCCCTCCTGATGTCGAGATGATGACATTATCCCCACCTGAGGTGGTCTTATGCTCGGATTTTTGAAGCGGAAGAAGAAAGAAGTCCGCGGGCCCTTCGTTTACCTGAGCGAGCCCACTTTTTTATACCACACCAGAACCGAGAAGGCAATCCTCAAGATTATCGAAGAAAAACTTAACTCCAACAACATCCTCGTGCCCTCGAAATACGGCCTAAGGGACACGAGCGACAGGATTAGGGATGCTGAATACTTCGTTGCCGTCGCCCCCCTCGGGAAGTTCACATCCCTTGTCGGCAGGGAAGTCAAGCTCGCACAGGAGCTCGGCGTTAAAATCTTCACCCTCCTCATAGCGAGGAAGGGGGATGAGCTCGTTTACCTCTGGGTCGAGGGCGTTCCCGAAGATGTTGAATGGCTCTCACCCGAGGAGACTATGGAGTTCACCAAGACCTTTATCAACAGTGAGTTCATGGACTTCCTCAAACACGGACTGTTCTTCGGCTCAAGAAAAAGGGAATGGTAAAGGAAACTCATGCGCTGGCTTTCTTTGCCCTGACGTATTCGTCTATCGCCTTCGCCGCCCTCTTACCGTCGCCCATCGCTAAAATTACCGTAGCCTCGCCCCTTATCGCGTCACCTCCAGCGAAGACACCCGGGATGCTCGTCATGAGGTTCTCGTCCACGACGAGCGTTCCGTTGGGGTTGGTTTTCAGCCCGGACTCCTCGCTGATGATTCTGTTGGGCTCCAGTCCAATAGCTATTATCACCGTGTCTGCCTCTACTGTGATGTACTCCCCAGTGGGCCTTATCTTCCTCTTTCCGCGCCTGTCGCGCTCCTCCAGCGGTTCCATCTTCTCGAACTTAACGGCTTTGACCTTGCCGTTCTCGTCTCCTATGAACTCGACCGGCTGGACGAAGTAGAGGAACTTCACGCCCTCCTCCTTCGCGTGCTCGACTTCCTCAATCCTTGCCGTCACGTCTTCCTCGCCGCGCCTGTAGGCTATCGTCACGTCGCAGCCCAACCTTAGGGCGGAACGGGCCGCGTCCATGGCAGTATTCCCGGCCCCGATGACGATCACCTTCTTTCCAACCGCTATCGGCGTGTCGTATTCGGGGAACTCATAGGCCTTCATCAGGTTGATCCTCGTGAGGAACTCATTGGCCGAGTATATCCTGTCGAGCAGGATTCCCGGTATGTTGAGGAGCTTCGGCGTTCCGGCCCCGGTGCCTATGAAGACCGCATCGTACTCTTTGAGCAGTTCCTCAATGGTCACCGTCCTGCCAACGACGTGGTCGGTCTTTATCTCGACCCCGAGACGTTTGAGCTTGGCCAGCTCGTGGTCGAGTATCTCCTTCGGAAGTCTGAACTCTGGGATTCCGTAGATGAGAACTCCACCGGGCTTGTGGAGGGCCTCGAATATCGTCACCTTGTAGCCCATCTTCGCCAGCTCGCCGGCACACGTCAGTCCAGCTGGCCCTGCACCGACGACTGCAACCTTTCCACGCTCTCCTGTGCACTTCTCCTCGAACTCACAGAGGAGCTCCTCCTCGATGCCGTGCTTCCTCGCATAGTCGGCTACAAACCTCTCCAGCTTGCCGATGTTTACCGCATCCCCGACTTTTCCAACGACACAGGCACCCTCACACTGGTCTTCCTGCGGGCAGACGCGGCCGGTTATCGCAGGTAGGGTGTTGTCGTTCCAGATTATTCTCAGGGCGCCTTTGATGTTGCCCTCCTTGATCTTGGCTATAAAGGCCGGAATGTTGATGTGGACGGGGCAGCCCTTTATACAGGGCGCGTAGTTCTCGGGACACTGGAGACAGCGCTCGGCCTCCTTAACGGCAAGCTCAAAGGTGTAACCGAGGTTGACCTCACCAAAATCCTTAACCCTCTCCTCAACGGGCCTCTCTGGGGTAGGGACCCTCTCCTTGATGAGCTTCGGCATTCAGATCACCCCCTTGGCGCGGAGGTACTCGAGGTACCGCTCCTTGGCGAGCCTCTCCTGCTCGGCAAAGCGCTCCGCGTTCCTCCTTATCGCGTCCTCCCAGTCGATCTTGTGGGCATCGAAGACCGGCCCGTCCCTGCAGGCGAACTTCACCTCACCGTCGTAGAGGACCCTGCACGAACCGCACATTCCAGTCCCATCGACCATAATCTGTCTCACGGTGGCGTAGGTCGGGATTCCGTAGGGTCTTGTGAGCTCTGCAAGCTTCGCGAGCGAGCCGAGTTTTCCGCCGGCAAAGATTACGTCAACCTTGTCCTTCTCTATGAGCTCCTTCACGACGTCCAGATAGTGGCCCTTCAAACCGACGGAACCGTCGAGGGTCGTCAGGTAGTACTCATCGGCGACTTCCCTCGCGAGAAACTTTTCGGGGTAGACCCTCTCCCTGTCCTCAAAGGTTTGAACCGAGATAGTGTAGTTGCCGGCCTCACGCATCGCCTTTAAGGTGGCGTAGTTCTCGGCCTGGCCGCAGACTGCATCGGAAACAAAAGCGACGCTACCGTAGTTCTTAATCTTTATGGGCTTCCCAAGCGGCCCAACAAAGCTCCAGAGCTCGTCTCCAGGCTTGTACTCATAGTAGAGCTGCATGCTCGTCTTCCCGAGCTTCCTGATGAACATCCCAACCCTACCGTTTTCGGCTTTGTAGACTGACATTGGAACCCTTTCTCCCCTCTCGTGGAGAATGAAAACAACGAACTGGCCCGGTTTCCACGCCCTGGCGACGTGCGGGGCTTCCACCTCCACAAAATAGTCAATCGGGCTCAAATCCTCCTTCGCGGTAATTCTGTATCCCAAGATGAACACCCCCGTTCACGGGAACAACGTTGTTCACCATAAGTTTTGAACCTAAAGCTTATAGGGTTTTCCTGAACCAAAGGTTTAGAACCCCTCTCCAGCCGAAAAAAGAGAAACAAGCTGGTTTTTTCAGATGGAGTCGCTGGGACAGGTTTATTAGGGGTTGGGAGAAACCCCCTCGGTGGTTAGAATGGTGAAGATCCCCAAGAGTCATCCGCGCTACTGGAGTCTCTACTACCGGGAGAAAATCATCGAGGGAATGGAGAAGGGGATGACCGCCAAGGCCGGTCTAATTGCACACGGACGTGGGGAGGCCTTTGACTACCTAATCGGCGAGAAAACGATAGAGCCTGCAGAGAGGGCAATGATGGCTGCCGTTGCAAAGTTTCTCTTGGCTAAACACCCGGTGATCTCGGTGAACGGTAACGTTGCGGCGCTCGTTCCAAAGGAAACGATTGAGCTTGCAAAAGCCTTAAACGCCAAGCTTGAGATAAACCTCTTCTACAGAACGGAGGAGCGCGTCAGGGCCATAGAGCGGGAGCTCAGGAAGTACGACCCGAACATCGAAATACTCGGGATAAACCCAACGAAGAGGATCCCGGGCCTTGAGCACGAGCGCGGAAAAGTTGATGAAAACGGCATCTGGAAGGCTGACGTCGTTCTCGTTCCGCTTGAGGACGGTGACAGGACGGAGGCGCTCGTGAGGATGGGCAAGTTCGTCGTCACCGTTGACCTCAACCCGCTCTCGAGGAGCGCGAGGATGGCGGACATAACGATAGTTGACAACATAGTCCGTGCCTACCCGAGGATGATAGAGCTTGCCGAGGAAATGAGAAACCTCCCAAGGGAAGAGCTCGAAAGGATTGTCAACTCCTACGACAACGGAAAAACGCTGAGCGATGTTCTGCTCCATATAAGGAACAGACTAACTAAACTCGCGGAAGAAGGGATCTGGAGGAGGAAACGTCTGGACTAAGCTGTCCTTTCGCTTTTTTCAACCAGTGCTCGAAGACCTGATATCAGTTCGTTCTCGTTTTCGGCGTGAGAAACTACCAGGGGTATCTTTTCTTTTTCCGCCAGTCTCACGGCCAGTTCGTCAAGTTTCTTGACGCCATGAACGACCACAACGGCTGGTTTAAGGCCCTGAACTCTGACCGCTATCATCGGACTCCTTCCGGTGCTCACCTTGGTAAACACGAGCGCTCTCTCCGTAGTCCAGCCGTAGAGCTTGAGAAACTCTTCGCTGCTCATTTCGAGGATTGCCTTTATGCTGTCGACAACTGTGTAACCGTAGATCCGCCTTTCGAGTTCATCCTTTCTCGTCATGACTTCGCCCTTGACGGCCTCAACCAGTTCCGCTATCGTTACGGGTATTGCGAATTCCCTGATGTCGAGTATCGCGCTGGTGGGAAGCTCGACTCCGATAGTTCTGCTAAAGGCTTTTATGACGTTGCCGCCCCTCTTCTCGTCTATTTCCAGAAGTGCCTCAACAAACTTCTTTATCGTTGCCGCTCCAGGGCTTTTCCTCCTGCCGCCTTCGTAATCGCTTATTACAGAGGAGGAAACACCAAGGTGTTCCGCGAGTTCGGTCTGGCTTATCCCGAATATCTCGCGCCACTTTCTCATTGTCTTTCCGGGGTCAGAGGAGAGCGCTATTTCACCGGCGATCCTTCTCGCGAGAGCTTCCTTCTCTTTCTCCAGCATGTTTTGATGATCCAGTCCAGTGGTTATAAACCTATCGGCAATTGCTGAAATTTGGTCTTAGTTGATCGAGCACATGTCAACCCACCATGGGAGCCCGAAGGGCGCTAATGGAAAAACACGCTCGAGAACGGCGAGTTTGGGAGCAACCCACCCGAAAATGAACCCTTCTAAAACGCATGCTTCACTTTGATGAAACTTTTCACCAGAAAAGTTTCTCCGCCAGCGCTTGCTTTGCAAGGGCTGTAATGGTGGGCCCGCGGGGCTTCGAACCCCGGACCTCCCGCTTATCAGGCGGGCGCTCTGACCAGGCTGAGCCACGGGCCCGCAAGAATTCTGGTGCCCCGGCCGGGATTTGAACCCGGGTCGCGGGATCGAGAGTCCCGCATGATTGACCGGGCTACACCACCGGGGCGCGTCCGAGATTAAGGGTGAGGGAGGGTTTAAAAAGTTTTCGGATCGAGGAGGAGCGCTGCGAGGAGATGTGCCAGCGCCCAGGCAACTCCGATCCCCGTTATACCCTGCCTTGCCAGGAGGAAATAACCGAGGATAAGGAAGGATAATCCCCTAACTAGGTTTATCGCCAGGATCCTTCCCGCGGCACCCTTAACCGTAAGTCCAGAAATCCCAATGTAGACGAGTCCAAACGGCCCCAGCCCGAGTGCGATCATCTTGAGCATCGGGAGGGCGGCGAGGTAGTCCCCACCAAAGATCTCGAGGATTGGCTTTCCAAGCCAGAAGATGCCGACAACGGCGAGGACCCAGTAGGAGAGTACGAGAGCAAGTGATTTTCTGAAAAGCGCCTTTTCCCCGTCCCGTATAAGGATAGTTGAGAGTGCCACTATTGGAGTCATCATGAGGTTTCCGATGGTGAAACCTATGTAATAGTAGCCAGTCCACGCCTTCCCAAGCTCCACGAGGACTATCGTTGGCATCAAATAGAGGGGGAGCACGTTGACGATGGATCCAAGGTAGTTGCTCAGGGACAGCGCGAGACTTTCTTTTATGAACTCGACATCGATTGTGAAGGAGACCTGCTCCCGAAACTCAGTCAGTCCCAAAGCCGAAGCGATGGCCAGGCCGAGAGAAGTTGCCAGGATCATGCCACTTGCCTTCAGGCTCCGAAAGATGGGCAGAAAAACGACCCTCAGGCCGTACAGGGCGCTCATCTTAACGTACACTTCCGTCCTACCGATGGGGATGGAGATGAAGCCTAGGGCGTTGTAAAGGGCTCCAAAGAGACCCAGCAAATAGGCTCCTACGATAAGCCCAGGCCTTTCAAAAACCTTTCCAGGGTTCATCAGAACGTACGCGGTCGTGAACCCGGTTGAGAGCAATACCATAGCCGTTACCGTCGTGCCGGCGGCTCTCTTTCCGTAGATCCTGTGAAACCTCACGAGTCCAATGTTCAGCCCGAGTGTGGATAGGGCGAAAACTAGGTTCATGAAGGATACGAGTGCCGAGGCAGTACCTATCTCATCCGGTGGGTACAGTCTGGCTGCAAAGAGCCAGAAGAGGAGGCCGCTGAGGGCCATTGTTATAGTTCCGAGGGTCAGGTCGGTCGTTGACCTTAGGAGAGTCCTCAATCCCACCCATCCGACCTCCTGAAGACTCCCCTGTCGAGGATGACGTTGTCCCTGAGATATGTATACCTTATCACGACTCCCTTAACCTCTGGGGGTATCTTGAACTCATCCATCCCTGAGACGTTGTAAGCCCGCTGGAATATCATCTTCCCCGAGTCCGTGTAACCGTATACCCTCAGGGTGTTTCCGGTCGCGTTTTCGAATTTGAGAATTCCTTCCTCCCGGACGAGGGCTACGTTTGGGTGAAGGAGCCGGAAGATCTTGACCATCCCACCGTCCGTGTAAACGAGCGTGTAATCCTTGGGGTAATTGTTCGTGAACATGAGCCTCGCAAACGGAGTCCTAAACGTCTCCCCGTCCATTAATACAGCGTAGCCGTAGTTGAAGTTGACGTACAGGTAAGCGTTGCCTGCTTTTTTCCCGGTTACGTTTGCGATGTAGACTCCATTTTTATCTTCTATCCACGTTTCGTTGGGTATGAACTGAGCACCTCCAGCGTTAACGAGCACGTCCCACGTTTTTTCATTCTTCCTTACGGCCACTTGGTAGTTACCGTTCCGGAATATCACGGTGTCCCCGTAGGCCCCCCCGAAAGGTAGGAGGATGAGGACGTAACCGTTTCCCTGACCGGCGGTTGCTTTGAGCGAGCCCCACTTGAGCATCGTGTCGAGGGAAACCGTGACGTAGTCAACCCCGAGCTCCAGGAGATCCTCCTTTGTAGTTTTCCCCAGGTAGAACCTCGAGACTAGCTCGCTCGGCGTCCCCTGTGCGACTGCCGCCCTGTGAGCAAAATAAGTGACCCAGTGGCCGTGATCCCACCAGGTGAGTACTATGTCGTTTTCATTCGAGCTGCCTTCCAAGTACTTCAGGGCAGTTTCCCAGTGCTCATCGACTATGGGCTTCACCTCGTACGTGGCCTTTACGGAGTGGTAACCTCCTATGAGCAACAGAACCGCAACGGCGAGGATTCCGAAGGGGCGGGCATCATTCTTTGTCAGTTTGAGGAACTCCGCCCCACCGATGCCCCCGAGCAGGGCAAGGCCAAAGGATCCGAGGAATAGGAAGCGGGTCCAGTACAGGGGAAGCAGGAGCATTGGGAGGGCCGAACCGAGGGCGAAGGCGTCCCAGAGCTTCGGCTTTCTCAGGGAGAGCGGGTAGAGAAGAAGGAAGAGCAGGAGCACGTGGTAGGCCGTCTTGATGTCCCACCACCCGGGTCTTGACATCTCAGCCGTTGCCGCCCCACCGAATGCACTTAGCCCGGCCGAGAGTATCTCCAGCGTGTTCCCGTACCTCCAGAGCAGCCCAGTGAAAACGAGAACAGTAACCGTCAGTGTGCCAGCGGTTCCGATCTTTCTGGCCTTCTCCGGAATTTTTGACTTAAGGACCCACAGCAGGGCGATCATTAAGACAGTCGCTGGGAGGATAATGAGGAGATGGAGACCGAGGTAGGCATCTTGAAGGGGCCCGGGGCTTATTCCTGTGAGCTTTAGGAGCTTTTCCCCCTGCCAGTTCTCCACCCAGAACATCCCAAAGCCAAAGACCCTGCCAAGGAGAGAGGCTACAACGGCCGCTATTCCCGTTGAGAGTGCCATTAGAAGGCCGTCCATTAAGTCCTTTCCCCTCAGGAAATAGTAGGCTGAAATGCCGAGCGCAACGAATAGTGGGAGAACGAGAACGATGTAGTAAGCGCTCCAGAAGGCGCTTGAAAGTCCCCCGGCGAGGCCACCCAGTGCGTAAAACGTTGCTTTTCTCCGGAGGTTTTTCTCAAATAGGGCGAAGGAGAAGAAGAGGAGCACGAGGGAGTACCAGAAGAGGGCGTAGTTATCACCCCTGTAATAGTTCGACATGGATCTGAAGACGTGTCCAAAGGTTAGGGCTAGGATAAGAGCGGAGAGCAGGGCAGCCTCCTTGGAGTGTATCCTCTTAATGGTGTAGTACAGCGCCAGAACGGTGAGAGTTCCAAAGATTGGGGGGGTTAATTTGAATGCGCCGTAGACGGACAGACCAGCCCATTTCCCCAGGATGTAGACGGTGTAGGGCGCACCCCACAGACCTTTGGGGTGAAAGTGGTTTATCAGGAAGCCCCACGGGCCGAGGGCATAGGGGAAATAGTTCACCCACCCGTGCTCCGTCACGTACTGGAGATATGCCAGATGGAAGTACGGGTCGTAGCCTATTGGGTACTTGAGCCTGTAGGGGATAACCCGTATGAGGAACGCGATCAGCGCTATGAGTGCGGGAGCAAGGTGGTGTGAGGATTTAAGCCGTTTAAGTGCGGCGGTTTTTTCTTTCTTGTTGCCCATTTCAATTTCGCCCTTCTTCCTTCCTCTCTTTCTCGCCATCCCTGGCACCCGATTCGGATTGACTTCTTCATATATATCTCTGACGGAAACGTTATATTGTTAAAGGCCGTAGGGTGGTCTCGTGGTGATGTCCTTGGAGAAAAAGCTCAAGGCCTGGCTCGGCATCCTGACAGTGCTCGTTTTGATTCTCCTGCTGATCGACGCTGCGGCGGTAATGTTTGCAGTTAAGATCAAGGGAAAAGCGGCTTCCTCTGTTGATCAGGCCATCGAGTCCCTTCAGGATTTGAAGACCAAGACGTTTCAGGTGAAGGTACCGATCCACAAAACGGTAAAGGTTCCCGTGAACACAACCGTCAGGGTGCACGTTTCAAAGACATTCCACGTAAGGATCGAGAAGACGGTTGAGGTTGAGGTGGACAAGAGCTTTGAGGTAAACATCTCCGACACCGTCGATGTTCCGATAAACCAGGAGGTAAGTTTCAACGTGCCCATCGATCAGGTCGTTAACGTGCCGATAAACACGGTAACGAGGGTACACATAGTTCAGACAGTCAACACCACGGCCTACAACAGGGAGAAGAACCTCACCCTCAACGTGACCGTTCCCATAGATAAATGGGTAGACGTCCCGATAAACACCACTGTTAAGGTTCACATAAACACCACAGTTCCCGTCACGACCTTGGTGAACACTACCACCTCAGTTCCGATAAACACGACCGCAGTCGTTCCG